>RCMY010000433.1_pt1 | contig 39174 bp, 37 predicted proteins | sample 2041341 | NCBI WGS metagenome assembly RCMY01 (sample SAMN09708234, study PRJNA481090) | Marine sediment metagenome, whole genome shotgun sequencing project. | reverse complement strand
GTCAGGAACAGCAACGGGAAGAAGATCATGCTCGCTCCCTGCGTTGCAGCGGCGCTGCGAGTTTTGAGAGCGATCAGTTGCATGAAGCCGCTGAACACCATCGCCCATAGCGCCACCATCACGACCAACAAGAGGAACCCAAACACACCTGACTCGATCCGGATACCGAACAGCAAAGCCAGAAGCACCATGGCGGCGGCGACGACACCGGTCTTCACAAATTCTGCGTAGAGCCGGCCGAGGATCAGTGACATTCGCGAGATAGGGGCGGATCGTAGTTTATCGAAATATCCCCCCTCGATCTCTTCCACCAGATAGAGCGCCGCACTACCGAACGATGCCGCCAGAAGCAGTGAGGCCGGCAATTGAAAGGCCCCGTAGTTCTGGCCTTCCAAGAATGGCGTGTCACCGGAGGGGAATATCCGGGCTGCTTGGCCCACGTTGACTACCAGGAAGAAAAGCGGAATGAACATGGTCGGCAAGAGCGAGTCCGGTGTGCGAATTGCCTCTCGAATCGCCCGTCCTCCGAGGATGAGTGATTCCCTCAAGGTGTTTCTCTGAGGTTCAAGCGTTACTGATTGCGACCGATTCTTCGTTGCAGAGGTCATATCAAATCTCCTTCACTGAGCCAGCAACTCGCTCGCGGGTGCGGCCAGTGGCGTCGAGAAATACATCGTCGAGGGTTGGGTTTGCGGTCATGTTTCGACGATCGCGAAGCTCCTGCTTCAGCGATGCAGGCGTGCCCTCTCGAATGATGAGCCCGTCGTCGATGATCGCCAGACGGTTACAGAGTTGATCGGCCTCCTCCAAGTATTGGGTGGTGAGGAATACCGTGGTCCCCAGTGCATTGATCCTGCGGACTTCATCCCAAACAGTGAGTCTGCTGGCTGGGTCGAGTCCGGTTGTGGGCTCGTCGAGAAAGAGCACCTCGGGCCGATGCACCAGTGCGGACGCCAAATCGAGCCGACGCTTCATGCCGCCCGAGTACCCCTTCACCCGGCGATCGGCTGCGTCGACGAGATCCACGAGTTCGAGCAGTTCCTGGGCACGTTCTGACGCCTCGGCTGTAGACAGACCGAACAGGCGGCCCTGAAGTGTGAGAATCTCTCGCCCCGTCTGGCGCACATCAAGACCCGCCTCCTGAAGGGCGACGCCAATCTTGCGGCGAGCCCCATGAGGGTCTGCGGTCACGTCAACCCCGCCCACAGTTGCTGAACCTGCGCTGAGAGTCATCAGCGTGGTGAGCATCCGGACCGTCGTGGACTTTCCCGCTCCGTTCGGACCGAGAAAGCCAAATACTTCTCCTCGTCTGACTTCGATATCGACACCGCGCACCGCTTCGATGTCTTCGTCCCCGCTGCGGTAGGTCTTCTTCAGCCCGGTGGCGGTAATCGCACTCATATCAACCTTTTCCATGGGTACCATCATGGCCAGATATACGGCCAGTTTCTGTCCTCGAAGAAAAAAGGATTGACGGCTCGCGCACACCTGCTGAACCACGAAAGACGTCGAACACTGAAATCATCGACGAAGTCTGCCCGACGTCACAAAACGAATCAATCGGCGGACAATCGCGTGGATGAATCCAGGCGCTCGACCCAGCTACGAATCAAGTCGACGAGCTCTGGCGGTTGGACGATCTTAAATGGTGCAGCGATTGAGGCGAGAGCGAAGGCTGGCCAGTCCAGTGCGTCGGTTGTCAGGGTGAGGCGGCACGAGTCGTCGCCGTCGGATTCCAGTTCGCCCCAGCGACCAATTCGGGGTCTGACGCTCTCGATCGGAGCCGCTATCAGGACCACCACCTCATAGGTTCCGGCGTGCTTTTCTATTCGAGTCCGGACATAGTCGGCCAGGTCTGCCGACGGCAGTGGCCTCGGATCGAAACGGTTTCGAGCAGGGATTGGTTCGGTGATCCGATCGAGCCGAAACGTTCGCCAATCCAAGCGGTCCATGTCAAACGCGACGAGGTAGAAGCGCCGTCCAATATTCACGATCCGGTATGGCTCGATGCTCCGGTCGGTCGCCTCACCATCCTTTGCGGTATATCCGAAGCGCAAGCGCACTTCATCACGACAGGCTTGTGCGACAGTCGCCAGGACGTGAGATGTCACCGCGGGCCCTGACGCAGAATATGGGCTGGCAATTGTCATTGAGTGCACGGCGTCAACCTCACGACGAACTTCGTGCGGAAGGATCTGCATGACTTTGCCGAGCGCTCGCAGGGACGCCTCGGCCACATCTGATACCGCAGCGTTCGCGCTCCCTTGCAACCCGACGACAAGGGCGATCGCTTCGTCGTTGTCAAGTAAGAGCGGGGGCATGGTTGCTCCGGGTTCGAGTTGGTACCCGCCGTCGATGCCTGGGGTGGACCGAACGGGATAACCCAGCTGGCGGAGTCGGTCGATGTCGCGGCGTAGTGTGCGCGGAGAAACCTCAAGGCGATCTGCCAGCTCCTCCCCGGGCCAAAACCGATGATGCTGCATCAACCCCAGCAGTCGCAGCGTTCGTGAAGCGGTGTCAGCCATGGTTCCACTGTCGATCGTATTACGGCCAGTAATTGACCGCAATAGGAGGTTCTCACCGGGTTTGGAGTTTCCACGGGGTTTGACACGTTGGTCTGGTGGGTAGGACGCCCGCACATCGATTGGGAAACCAGAAGAGGAAAACCATGCAAACAATTCAGCGAATGAACAACCGTCTCGACGATGTTCAAGCCAAAGCCCCCAAGGCGGTCGGGGCATGGATCAAACTGAACCGCGCCATCGCCGGAAGAGCATCGACGTTCGTCGGTAGCGCCTTCTCAGGCCTGACCGGATCGGCCCGAAAGGTTGGCGAAACCGCCGTGACGTCTGCCAAGACGGTCGGGAAGTCCGTCGAGACCTCGGCGACCAAGGTCGCTCGAACCGCGGAGAACGAAATCGTCGACGCCACCGAGGACGCCACTGCTCGGATCGAAGCCTCTACCGACGCCGCGTCACACGTTCGGCTCACTCAGATGACGAAGGACGAGCTCTACGGACGGGCGCAGTCACTCGACATCGAGGGACGATCACAGATGACGAAAGACGCGTTGGTCGACGCCATCATGGCCGTAGAGGGTTCAGAACAGCTCGCACGGTAACCGAACCGTCGCCGCTGTCGTCGATGGACAAATCGGCGACAGCGGCCACGATCGCGAGTCCACGACCTCGCGGCGAGTTCTCGACGGGAACAAGCGGTCGATGCGAGAAGACCTCTCCATCATTCTGTACACACACCTGCACCCGATCGTGCGAGGCTGAGCAGGACAGTTCGATCGACGAACCTTCCGTCGCTGCCGCTCGTGCGTTGGTCAACAATTCAGTTGCAACGAGGAGCATGTCGTCGAGATAGTCATTGGCGACAGTTTGCGTTGCGTGGACCCACGACGTGATCTTTTGCCGGGCCTCGGCGAGTTCGACACCCTCACTGGTCCACGTGATCACGAGATCGTCATTGTCCAAATCGGCAGAGCTCGGGCGCCGCACGACCATAACGACCACATCGTCGTCGCGATCTCCCTGGAGATCTGCAAGGAGCATCGCCGTCAACTCACTCGCTGTGATGTCGCCAGCTTCTGCCAACTGGCGTTCGAGGGAACGTTCGGCGACCCGGGAGTCCACCGAGCCTCGCTCGATGAGGCCGTCCGTGAACAACACCAAGGAATCACCGGGATCGAACTGAAGACTGACCTCTGAATAGTCACCTGCCCCAAATCCCAAGAGGGTCTCACCCAGCGGTCCGACGGGGCGCACTTCTCCGGTGATCGAGCGCAACCTTGGTTGCGGATGACCTGCATTGGCAATCGTCAGCACCTGACGGGTGCTGTCCAGAACGCCGTAACAACATGTCGCCAAGCGACTCGTCTCGGAGTTCTGGAGGTACCGGTCGACGGCGGACAACACCTCACGAGGGTGTCGCATCTCGAAAGACAGCATGCCGATCGAGTGACGAAGGGTGGCGGTTGTTCGTGTCGCCTGCAGCGTGTGGCCGGCAACATCGGCCACCACAAAGGCGACCGCACCATCATCTCTCACCCACGCGTCGAAGAGATCGCCGCCCACTCGCTGCCCGAACGTCGGTGGCAAGTACCCACCGTGTATCTCGAGACCAGGAGCGATCGGCAAACGCTCCGGAAGCACGATCGACTGGAGCACGCTCGCATGGTCCTGAGCCGTTTCGTGTTGGGTCGCCCGCTGAAGCGCCTGCGCAGTAATGCTGGCCAGACGTCGAACGATCGCAGGAACTTCGGTGCTGTCCAAAGGACTCGCCCACCCGAGCCCGATCGTTGCCAGCGCAGCGCCCCGTCGATCGACAATCGGGACCGCCATGAAACTCTGGAGGCCAAGTTCCACTGCTGCTCCGCGGAACTCTGGCCACGCGTCGAACGACGCTCTGTCGGGCAGAACCACCGGCTGCAATTGCCGTAGGCACGCTGCCATCGGTACGGGCGCGTCGAGCGCGGTGACGACCCAGCTTCGAGCGATGGGTTCCTGCACACCTTCGCCGTGGACGAACCGAAGAACTCCCGATTCGAGGGTCGCCAGCGAGAGCGACGTGGCGTCTATTGCGTGCGCCCCATGCATCGCGATGGCACGAGCCACGTCCGACGTCGTCACCGACCGACTCGTCGCCGTGGTGAGAGAGGCCAACGAAGCCTCCACGTCTTCCTCGATCTGATCGGCAGCCAACTGACCGGCGAACTCACGACTCACGTCCCGCAACCGCACGTCATCCTCGATCGTGGAAGCGGTGTCGGACACCAGCGCGACTGCATGCTCGGACAGCGGGGTCACACTCAGAACCACGACCGCTCCCAGAGCGTGCCCGTCAGGGGCGAAGATCGGCACGGCCCGACCGGCGTTGTCGACGTATCCAACAGCATCTTCGCCTTGTATGCGATCGACGAGAGTCTCCGCCAGCCGGTTCATCTCGTTGAGTTGTTGCACATCATCTGTTTGCGCCGCACTTCTCACCTGCGACCGACCGCCCGACACCTCGACCACTCCCAGCGCCAAAATGTCGGCCTGTTCGACGAGCGCACACGACAAAAGGCGAAGTGCTCGATCGACGGCCTCTCGGCCAGCCGACAGCAGTCCAGCGCGCGCTGTCGACGCAATTCTGCTCGGGTGAAGTCTGTACGATTCGATCTGCTGAGAGTAGACGCCCAGGTACTGTCACGGAACGTCATACACTTCATGCATCATCCACCGCCGCCGAATGGACGACATGTTGCAGATCGATGGATTCACGATTCGATTTCCCGCTCGACCCGGTTACCTGAAGGTGAGCCGCCTCAACGCCTCAGCCATCGGCGCCGAAGCTGGCTTCGACGTCGAGCAGCTCGACGACCTTCGTTTGGCAGTCAACGAGACGGTGACATGGTTGCTGGCCGACCCGGAAAGTGGCGGAGAAATCGAGTTGGTTCTCTCGGCCCAGGATGGCCAGATCCGCATCGATGGTACGCGTTCGTGCATCGATTCACTGCCCGATCGACCGCTCGACGACCTCATCAATGCGATTCTCGGCGCAACAGTCGATGAACATCGCTTGAGTGCAGATGCGGCGGGACGAACCATCCAGTTGGTCAAGTCGCGCAGCGGTTCAGTCGGTGCCTGAGGTCGAGATCGAAGAGCAGCGAAATCGACTCTTCGAAGACTTGTCCCAGACGGGGTCGGTCGCCGCGCGCGACCAACTGGCGGAGTCATACCTGCCGCTCGCCGACTACTTCGCTCGTCGATATGCCGACCGCTCGGTCGAACTCGAAGACCTGCAACAAGTCGCACGCCTCGCGCTCGTCAAGGCGCTCGACCGATTCGACCCATCCCTCGACATCAAATTCTCGACCTTTGCCGGCCGGACGATCGATGGAGAACTCAAGCGATGGTTTCGCGACAAGAGTTGGGCAGTCCGGGTGCCCCGATCCGTGCAGGAGAACAGCCTGCTGATCGGATCGATGCAAGCTGATTTCGAGCGCGACCACGGTCGTTCACCGACGGTGGCCGAGCTCAGTGAGGTTTCAAACCTCGAGTCCGACGAAGTGCTCGAGGCACTCGACGCTCGGGCCAACTATCGCGCTGTCGCTCTCGATCGACCGTCGAACGAGGACGGAACAACATCCCTCGGTGAATCGCTTGTCCTGAACGATGGCGCATTCGACCACTCAGAGATCCGCATGGTGGTCGAACGCCTGCTCGAGACGCTCGATGCGCGCGATCAGGAAATCGTTCGCCTGCGTTACTTCGACGAGCTCTCCCAGGACGAAATCGCCGAACGTGTCGGAATTTCCCAAATGCACGTAAGCCGGCTCCTACGACGATCGCTCACCTCGCTACAACAAACAATGCGTTCGGGTGGCTGACCCTGACTTCAGCTCAATCCGAACGTGGCGAGAAGTCCGGTTATCTCGAGCACCCGCCGCACTTGGTCGCTGACGCCCACGATGGAGAATGCCGTGTCGTTGGCCGAAAGTTCGTTGCGGATACGAAGCAGCTCAGACAGCGCAGACGAATCGAGGAACGTGACCTCATCCATGTTCAGCAGTATCGAAGAGACGCCGCTGTGGTCGCCGAGAAGAGCGGCACCGAGCTCGTGGCAATTGTCGGCATCAACCTCGCCAGAAACAGCAGCTTCGAGCGTCGAGGTGTTGTTGTTGTCGATGGCGATATTCACGATTCGAACTCCGGTAGGGCTGTTGCGGTGCGATCGTAGCGCCACCTCGCATCAAATCGTTAGACGAGGACGATCGGGCGACCAGCGTCACACGTCGTCGGGGGCGGAGCGACGACGACCGAGCACGTCGGCGCTCTGAGGTGAGCCCAGTTCGGTCCACGTGAGTTCGCCGAAGTTGACGACCCAACCTGCGGAGCGAGCATGGAGCGTCTCAGCAACCGCCGAGATGGTCTCGTCTCGTCCACCATGGCCAACGATGACGACGGTACCGCCAGCGCCGAGTGTGTCATCGAGCCGTTCTAGAGGCCTCCGTTCTTCGCTGAACATCTCCCGCAGTTTGGCCAATTTGGAATCCGGGGACAGGGCGTCCCGACCGTCTTGGCCGACGAAGAGGTCGACAAAATCGACGCCATCGACCTGACGAAGCTCGTCGTCGACGCCGCCGATGTTGGTGTTCGGGAAAGTGCCGGCAATCTGGTTCGTGGCGGTCGGCCCGATCTGTGTCGATCGGTCGTCACGATCGGGCGTTTCGGACTGCTGGTCGTGCTTGTCTGGTGAATCTGGCATGCCCCATTCATTCCCCCTCGAACCAAGAACCAAACCTCGATGTTTGAGTGGAACGGACCGGGGTAGACCGAGGTCACGTGGTCGTCGCGAATGTGGCCACGTCGACATCCAGAACACGTCGACATCCAGAATCAGAGACATCCAGAATCAGAAAGGTTCACTCATGCCGAATGCAAATGATCTCCTTCACTCCATCGACGTCAAGGCTCCCGTACGGGTTGCCTACAACCAGTGGACCCAATTCGAAGACTTTCCGCGTTTCATGGACGGCGTCGAAGCGGTCACGCAGTTGACCGACGACCGCCTCAGTTGGAACGTGCAAATAGGAGGTATTCGGCGCGACTTCGAAACGGTCATCACCGAACAGACGCCCGACCAACGCGTTGCGTGGACCACCGTCGACGGGCCATCGCACGCCGGCGTCGTCACGTTTCACAAGATCGATGACGACACCACACGTGTCACACTGCAGATGGACTATGACGCCGATGGATTCCTCGAGACTATGGCCGACAAGCTCGGGTTCGTCTCGACGAAGATCGCCGACGATTTGACCCGCTTCCAAATGTTCATCGAAGACAAGGATGCAGCTTCAGGGGCTTGGCGCGGCACGATCGAGCAGGACTGATCATTCGCTCGACGATTCACTCTCGTCGAGCGTCCGTCGGGGACCTTGGGCTCTGGGCATCCTGACGTTCGCGGTCCACAATCGACCGTATGAACGTCATCGACATTCTGTCCGGTTTCTTTCCTCTGCTCGTGATGGGGCTGCTGACGTTGGGCCTCGTCCGTCTCGTTCGAAAGACACAGACCGATCATCCAATCGACGCCGCCGCCCTGACGCGGCAGATCATTCTCTACACGCTGCTGTATCTCACGATGGTCCTGACCGCGTCGGGCGTTGTGTGGGCATATGGCGAACTCACCACATCGGCCATTCGACGAGACAACCGTCAGTTGGCCGAAGCGTTGGCCCTTCTCGCGCTCGGACTCCCGGCCTTCACTGCGCTGCTCGGGTTTGCCGACCGGCGTCTCGGAAGCGACGAGGATGAACGAAACAGCTTCGCCTGGACTGCCTATCTGATCGTCGCATCAATGACCGCACTGATCGGAACAATGGTCGGTGCGTACCAAACGATCTCCTCGCTCATCGATACCCGCACCAGCGCGGATTTCGACGGCAAAAGTGTGATCACAATGATCATCTGGGGCGCGTTCTTCGCCGCGCATTGGATCTTCCTCCGACTGCGCCACGGGATACAGGGCGATCTTCACCTCGCAACTGCGTCTCTTGTCGGCCTCGTTCCATTGGCCATCGGGCAAGCGGGTCTTCTCGCTGTATTGGCCGACCGCCTGTACAACGAAGCACTCGAGAGGCCAATCGACGAGATCAGAAGCCAAAGTGCGCCGTGGGCCGCGCTATTTATCATTGGGTGTGCGGTCTGGATAGCCATCTGGCTGCGCCAGTACGAAGCGGCGCCACGTACCCAGGCCTGGCATGTCCTGGTCGTCCCCATCGGTGCGCTCGCCGGCTTCGTGACGACCCTGGGGACAGGTGCACGTCTGGCCTATCTCGGGCTCGTCTGGCTGATCGGGGACGCAGAAGGAGTACGAGCAGGCGATCACTTCGACACCGCGCCGCAACTGGCTGCCATTGGCGTGACAGGGTTGATCGTCTGGCTTTATCACCGGTCTCTGCTCTCGGGAGAGCGTGCACGCACCGACGTGCTGCGGTCGTACGACTACCTGCTCATGGGAGCCTCTCTGGTGACGGGCGTGATCGGTGCCGTCATGATCGTGTCGAGTCTCCTCACCGATGGACCAATCGACCAGAACAAGGCGCTCGCCGGTGTCACCTTGCTCGTCGCCGGTGGATTCACGTGGTCGAGGTTCGCATCGCACATCGTTGACCATCAAACTGGTGACTCGGGTGTCGATGAGCTTCGGTCGCCGGTTCGCAGGAGCTACTTGTACGCAACCATCGGCGCTGGTGGTCTCGCAGTGCTCGTCGCCGGAATCGGAGCGCTCCAGCGGGTGCTCGAAGACGGTCTCAACGGTGTGCTCGACACGGACACGATCATCGATCAACGCGAACAGCTCGCAACGGTCGTGATCGTTGGCGGCGTGTTGTGGTTTCACTCGCTCGTCTTGCGCGGCGATCAGCGACGTCTCGCAGAAGTCACACCACCACCACCTCGAGCGCACTGGCCGAGCCGAATCATCATCCTCGGTGCGAGCAACGACACGTCGCTCGACCTCACGGATCACCCAGGAACCTCCGTCGAATACTGGCACCGCACCGACGACTCACACGTCGACGCGCAGGGTTCGCCACTCGTCGACGATCAACTCGAAGATGCACTCAGCTCGCTTCCAGCCGAAGACGTCCTGGTAATGGTCGACGGAGAGACGACGACCGTCATCCCGTTCTTGCGATGACCAACATCACGTGACCCTGGCTGACTCGACCAACACCCAGCTGCGGCGAACCCTGTCGCTCCGGATGCTGGTCTTCTACGGACTCGGCGTCACCGTCGGCGCAGGGGTCTTTGCCCTCGTCGGCGAGATTCTTGGCTCCGCTGGTGACCAAGCACCACTGGCATTCTTGACCGCTGGCATCATCGCGGGACTCACCGGCTATTCGTACATGGCACTCGTCGCACAGTTTCCTCAGGCTGGCGGCGAAGCCGTGTACGTGAAGAATGGGCTCGGAACCACAGCCGGTCGACTAGCCGGACTCGGCGTCGTGGCCACCGGAGTCATATCGAGCGCCGTGGTTGCCTTGGCGTTTTCGGGATACGTCACAACACTCGTTGCGTTGCCAGAACGATTGACCGCAGCCGGCATCGTGATCCTCCTCTGTGTGGTGGCGTGGTGGGGTGTACGAGAGAGTGTGCTTCTCGCCGCAGTGGTGACCGTCCTCGAGGTCGGGACGCTCATCGTCGTCATCGCATTCGGCATCCCGCACGTTGACACCGCAACGATTGCCCCGTCGTTCAATCTCTTCGCCGACGGCGCGTTCGGACCGGTATTCGCCGGTGCCGGCATCGCGTTCTTCGCATTCATTGGTTTCGAGGACATTGCCAACATGGCCGAAGAAACCATCGATCCCCGACGCGCAGCCCCAAGGGCGATTGCGTGGACTCTCGGCGTAACGCTGATCGCCTACGTGTCGATCGCACTGGTCGCCGCATCGTTGCCGAATCGAACCGAGATTGCGGGGTCCAGCGCTCCGATGGCCGTGATCTTCAGCGAGGTGAGTGGACGTAACTCCGCCCCGATCGCCACGATTGCGAGCCTCGCCATGGTCAACGGCATCCTCGTCCAGATAGTCATGGCATCTCGTGTCCTGTATGGCATGGCCCGAGAAGGACAGATCACCGCCTCCCTCGCCGTCGTACATTCCGTGCATCAAACGCCGTCTCGGGCGACGATGGCCGTCGGCCTCGCCATGGTTGTTCTCGTCGTGTTCTTTCCTCTTGTCACACTCGCGAAGGCGACCAGCATCATCACCTTGACCGTGTTCACGCTCGTCAACGTCGCACTCATCCGTTTGACTCGCTCCAACGCTGAACTGGCTCGGACGCGATGGATGGTGAGCGGGGTCCTCGGGGCCGGCGCGTCAGCAGGTCTTGGCGTCTGGCAGATCATCGAGCTGGTGTGAGAACGGCCAGTCTCGTACCTCCGGAACCGGTTCACGTGCGCGAGGCCTGGCGGTAACCTGACGTGTGACTTTCTTCGAATACGAATACGCAGCAAAAGCGAAACCGGTGTTGCGAGCATTTGGCGTACGCCCCGACCGCGATGGAGTTCGCGTCGAAGATGGGCGGCTCACCGCGACATTCAGCTTCCTCAACCTCGACGTCCCTCTCACCAATGTGCTGTCGGCCGAGGCAACGGGCCCGTACCGGTGGTACACCTCGCTCGGTGCACGATTGTCCTTCGCCGATCACGGCCTTACGTTCGGGACCACACCACAACAAGGGGTCTGCATACAGTTCGACGAACCGATCTCACCGGTGATCGGTCCGTGGAAACATCCTGGACTCACCGTGACGGTCGCCGACACCGCTGGCCTCGTCGCCCTCCTCGAAGCCAGCCAATCTTGAGGGCTCCGATCGATGGAGTCGCCGGGTCGACCTGGCGTTTGTTGACATTCCCTGCCCGAACGATTGCGCCGTTGCTCCTCTTGGCATCTCGAGCGATCGCAGGCGAATTCTGGATGGAAACCGCCACAACCGACCCGGGCCGAGGTCCGACACCACAGATGAGCGACGGTGATGATGTGCAGGCGCCAGCTGACGGTGCAGGCCCGATGAACCATCGGACGTACCGTGTGCGGATCCACGATTCGTTGATGACGCCCGGTCAACTGATCGAAGCGTTCCGAATGGACCCAAACCGTTTCTGTCCAACGTCCTACGCTACATTCACTCCCGACCCTGCCCCCGAAGGTTTGCAGGAAGCTGCATCGGTCGAGGTGAAACTTCCAGGTCCATGGGACGGCCCGGTTCGAGTCGCGTCCGTGCGTGATCATTACATTCGGCTGGAAACCCTCGACGGGCACATGGAAGCTGGTTCGATCGAGTTCTCGAGCAGACAACTCGACGACGCCGTGGAGTTCCGGATCGAGTCGACCGCGCGGTCGGGCGACCAGATTTTCGATGTGGTGTATCACCGCCTCGGCCTCGGGCGCGTCATACAAACAGAGATGTGGGTACAAGTTCTCGAAGCCGCGGTTTCGGTGAGCGGCGGGCGCCAAGAGGGTCGACTCGAGTTGACATCGATCATCTACGAAGGAGCGGCAACGTGACCGTGGAGTTCGAGTTGCAGACCGTGATTCGAGTGCCGCCGGCCGACGTATTCGCCGCGTCGCTCGACATCGATGCGCATCTGGCCTCGATGAAGTCATCCGGCGAGAAAGCCGTTGGCGGGGTCACCAGCGGAACGATCGGCCTTGGCGAAATGGTCACGTGGAGAGCCCGCCATTTCGGCATCACGTGGAAGATGACCAGCAAGATCACCGAACTCGACGCTCCCAACCGCTTTGTTGATGAACAGGTGCGAGGCCCGTTCCGGCGGTTTCGCCACGAGCATCACTTTGATCAGTCCCCCGAGGGGACACTCATGACCGACCTGATCGTGTTCGATGCGCCATTCGGGCCATTGGGAGACCTCACCGAAACCGTCGTGCTCCGTTCCTATTTGATGAAGTTGATCCGTGAACGCAACGACTACCTTCGAGACGCGCTCGAGCGGACGTGACCATCGGCGTTCAGCGCCAGGCGTCGGCTCGTTCGCGATTGGCATGGTTCACGAGCGGCAATTCGTTGCGCCATTCACCATCACGGCTGTGCATTGCCGCAGCAACCGCGCCGGCGGTTGGCACCAACCCGATTTCGCCCACACCTTTCACGCCATACGGCGAGTTCGGTTCGGGGCATTCGACGAGAATCACTTCGACAGCGGGCATGTCCTTGGGACGGATGATGTCGAGCGAACGCAACGTTTCGTTCAAGGGTTTGCCATTCTCGTCGCACGGAAACCCTTCGCTCATTGCGTACCCGAGACCCATGTGAACCGAACCTTCGATCTGGCCTTCGCACAACAGCGGGTTCACCGCTCGACCAACGTCGTGGGCGGCGACCACCTTGTCGATGACCCCGGTCTCACGATCCATGATCACCATCTGCGCTGCGTAGCCGAATGTCGAGTGGATGATTGGATTCTCGAGTCCTTCACTGAGCGAGTTCGTCCAGTCGACTCGATACTCACCTTCGTAGTCGACGCCGACCTTGCAGCCATCGGCCAGTGCTTTCTCACACGCGTCCTTCACCGAACCGGCACCCATCAGAGTTCCTCGACTCCCGGTCGTTTGACCTGCACCGAGCTCGCGTGTCGAGTCGACGATGACCTCGATCTTGTCGGCGGTAACGCCGAGTTCTTCGACAGCGACCTGCAGCGCCACCGTGTGGATTCCCTGGCCCATCTCGGTCCAGCAATGACGAACTTCGATCTGGCCATCGGGGCGGAAGTGCACGACGGCTTTGGCTATCTCCTTGAAACCGTTGCCGAGACCCGAGTTTTTCAACCCGAGGCCGAGACCAACAGCCTTGCCGGCCGCAATTGCCGCGTCATAGGCAGGTTTTACTGCATCGAGGCACGCCTGGGCACCCAGGCAGCCGTCATCGAGAATTTGACCCGGTCCCCAGGTGACACCCGGTTCGACGACATTTCGATTTCGCATCTCCCAACCCGTGATGCCAACGGCGTCAGCGAGTCGATCCATACAACCTTCCATGGCGAACTGCGCCTGGTTGGCACCAAAACCACGGAATGCGCCGCACACAGAGTTGTTGGTCCGTGCAGCGACCGCCTCGACCTCGATGTTGGGGACGACGTACGGGCCACTCGCGTGGCCTGCCGCGCGCTCGAGTACCTTCATGCCGACCGAGGCGTACGGCCCCGAATCGCCAAGCATCCGCGACTGTAGCCCGACAAGTTTTCCATCGGCATCACAACCCACGGCGTACTCCATCCGAATCGGGTGGCGTTTCGTGTGCACGAGGAATGATTCCTCGCGGGAGAACGTCGTCTTGACGGGACGCTGCAACAGCCACGCAGCCAACGCCGTCTGCCCTTGGTTCGACATGTCCTCTTTGCCGCCGAATGCACCGCCGTTCGAAACAAGCTCGGTGACCACAGCCTCTGTGGGCAGGTCGAGAATTCGAGCGATGTCGTTGCGGTCATCCCAGATTCCCTGTCCTCCCGAATACACCATGAGCCGCGTGAAATCGGCCGGGCCGCCTGCGGTGTCACCGTTGGTGAGGGGTAGAGGATCTCCCGCAGGGATCGGCACGGCCAGGGTCGACTCGGGCTCGACGAACGCATGGTCGATTCGTTGGGTCTGGAACGTCTCACGAACCACGTGTGTCGCCGAGCTCAACGCACTCGCCGCGTCGCCTCGCGCATAGGTGCTGGTGGAGAGTATGTTTCCGTCGAGCTCCCAGACGGCGTTTTCGGTGCTCGCAATCGCCTCGGCCGGGTTGGTCATCGGCGTATGGACCTCGTAGGTCACGTCGATCAGTTCGGCAGCTTGGCGTGCGGTCCGACGATCTTCGGCAACCACCATCGCCAGCACGTCACCGAGATAACTGGTGCGACCGCCGACGGGGATGAAGATCGGCCAGTCCTTGTAAATGATTCCGCCTCGAAGTTCACCCGGTACGTCAGCGCCCGTGAACACGCGCACCACGCCGGGAACCGCCTCGGCCGCAGAAGTGTCGATGGCGAGGACGTCGGCTCGAGCGTGGTCGGTCAGGTGGAAGGCGCCGTGCAACAGTCCGACCGGAGTCATGTCATCGATGAACGGACGGTCGCCGAGGCTGAGCGGCGCCGCCTCGTACTTGATGCCGCGCGAACCAATCCCCTTCGGGGCAAGTGCCACCGACGTCTCACCTGCTGCCAACGACTCGACCGCATCAAGGATCTTCGTGTACCCGGTGCACCGACACAGATGGGCGCCGAGGAGCGCCGCCGCATTCGTTCGGGTCAGGTCGCTCCCCTTCTTGTCGACCATCGCCTTCGTGCGCATCAGGATGCCCGGTGTGCAGAACCCACACTGGAGTGCGCCAAATGCGGCAAACGCCGTTGACATCTTCTCGCGCTCCTCCTCGCTCACTCCCTCGAGGGTGAGCACCTCCGCGCCATCGACCTTTTCCATGCTCGTCTGGCACGACACCCGCGCCTTCCCGTCGACGATCACGGTGCAACAACCGCACTGGCCCGATGGAGAACAGCCGTCCTTGGGAGACATGACGCCAAGTTCGTCGCGAAGCGCCGCGAGTAAATGGTCGTGTCCGCTGTCGGCGCTGACGCCGCTTCCGTTGAGTGTGAAGTCAGTCATTACTGGTCTCCTGTGGTCGGCTGCTCCTCGAGTGGCGGCTCGATCACACCCTTTTGGCTGGTGATTCGCTGGTAAAGCTCGGGTCGCCGATACCGAGCGAAATCGAACAAGGTTTCCTTGAAGTTCTTGCACGTGTCGAGGTCGCATCGGGCGACGATCAACTCATCGGCAGTCGTTGTGGCCAACGCAATGATCTGCCCACTCGGCGCGATGATGCACGATTGTGCCAATGACTCGACGCCCTCCTCGGTTCCCCCCTTGGCAACGCCGACGACAAAGGTGCCGTTCTGATAGGCACCAGCCTGCATACACAGGTGATTGTGAAACGCTTGTAGCGCGTTCTGTCCAGGGTCAGGGGCGTAGTGAATGGGGGTGTTGTAACCGATCATAATGAGTTCGACACCTTGCAAACCCATCTCTCGGTACGTCTCGGGCCAACGGCGGTCGTTGCAGGTGGCCATGCCGACGATGCCGTCGAAGGCGCGGTGAACGGAGAAACCTTCGTTCGACTCCTCGAAGTATCGACGTTCGAGATGCTGGAACGGCCGCCACGGTTCATCAGCTTCGTGTCCGGGTATGTGAACCTTGCGGTACTTCCCGACAACGGCGCCATCTCGCTCGACCAGAATTGTGGTGTTGAATCGATGGCGCACACCTGCCTCGTCGGGTTCGGTGAGTTCGGCGTAGCCAATGGCAAATCCGATGCCGAGCCGCTTCGCCTCATCGAACAGCGGTTGTGTCTCGGGGCCCGGCATTTCTGTTTCGTAGTAGTGGTCGTGGGCACTCAGGTCGTCGGTGTACCACCGGGGGAAGAAGGTCGTCAGGGCGAGCTCGGGGAACACGACGAGGGCACACCTCGCCTCGGCGGCCTGTCGCAACAGCACCAGCAGCCGCGCAACGACCTCGGCGCGCGACTCATGTTTTGCGATCGGGCCCAACTGCGCGGCACCAACGGTGATCGAGCGGCTCATTCGGTGCTCCCGGTCGTTTGTGCTGACTGGAGCGGGTTGCCCTGCTCGCTGTCGAGAAGACGTTGGATCAGATCGACCTCACCCGCTTCACTGCGGCTGTCGACGACGCGGCCGTTCTCCAAGAGGAAACCCTGACCTTCGCGACCGGCAAAGAGTTCTGGGTCGGAGTACAGGCGCGGCTTGATCATCGCCGGGTCACCCTCCTCGGGACAAAACGTCATGCAGTTTCCGCACTCGTTGCAGAGCTCGGTGAAGAGGAGATATTGCTGGCGTCCCTCCATGCCGTCGAGGCTCTTGATGTTGAAGAACGCGTCGTTCGGACAGACGGTGACGCAGAAATTGCAGGCGACACAACCGAACATCTCCAGCTCGTGGTCGACCTCGCGGGGAAGTTTCTCATTGCCCGAGAGATGGTACGACTCGATGCCGTCCCCACGGATGAACGTCACATGTTTTGCGCACGAGTTCTCATGACCCGCAGCGATGGCGTCGAGTTGGCGAGCCGCCTTCCATGACGCCAGATCGCGGTGACCCCCATCGGCGATCTCCTTGGTGAGGGCTTTGAGCATCGGGGCCAAACGTCCATAGCCGCCAGGCTTCAACAGGTCGGAACACACGGTGGCCGGATTCACACCCATCGCAAGCGAATCGGCCAAGTTGTCCTTGGTGATGCCGGCCGAAAAGCTGACCATGATCTCGCCATCGTGACCGGGAATGTCGAAGCGACCCGGAAGCGCACGAGAGAGCTTCTGCAACAAGGCCGACGCAAGAACGTGGAGCGGCGGACCCGACAGATACATGGTTTCGTCGGGCATCCACTTCTTGGCATTGTCGACGACGAGGGTGTTGGTCAACTTGATGCCAAACGTCCGCTCGCGATCCTTCGCGTACTGGTTGAGCTCCTCGATCAACTCGATGCCGCGCTCGAACTGAAGGTCTTCGGCGAACGCAGCTTCTTTCACCGAAACGTCGGTGTATCCGAGCTCGTCGTTAACGATTCCAGCAACGGTCTCGTACCCGAGAAGCGTGGGATTGAGCTTGACGATGACATCGAGATCGTGCTCGTCGATCAGGTGTTTCGTGATTAACTCGATCTCTTCAGGGGGGCATCCGTGAAAGGTCGAGAGCGTCAGGGTGTCGGCGATGTGCGGGTTGAACGGGTGGTCGGCGAACCGAGCCCACGAACCCGTCAATTCGGAGCGAAGCGCGTCGATCTCGGTCGTGGCGTCCTTCATACCCCGAATGAACGCCGCAACCTTCTCCGACGAAATCCCCGCCAAGTCGTAGCCCACCGACATGTCGAACACGTGCGGTCCGGGATCAGGACCGATGAACTCGGCAAGTGGTTCCCAATTCCGCAGGATCTCGATCAGCATCGAGGCCTTCACGTACTCGGTCAGGCTCTGGGGAACTAGCAGCTCCTGGCTCCACTCGATGTTGTACCCGATCGTCTGCATGTCGATACACGGCCGGCCGATCTCGAGCTCGTCGAGGATTTGCACCGTCTTGAGCTCGAACAGCCGAGAGCCTCCGAGCCACGACAGCACGATGTTCTCCGCCAACTGGCTGTGTGGCCCAGCAGCGGGTCCGATCGGCGTTGCGCACGTGCGGCCCAAGAATTCGAAGCTCAGGTCGATGACGTCGTCGGGTTTCCAGATGCGCGCGTTCGGAAGGTCGAAGATCTTCTTTCGTGTTGCCCACTCATGTTCGATTCGCCCGAGCAGCGTGGAGAGCGACATCGGTGTCAGCGGCGGTGTTTCTTCGGTCATGTGATCTCATCCCCATTTGCGAGCCGCAACATCGTGTGCAACAGGACATTGGCTCCTGCCTCGAGATCGGCTGGGCTCGTATATTCGGCTGGATTGTGGCTCAGCCCGTTTTGGCTCGGTGTAAAGATCATGGCAGTCGGGCAGACCCGAGAGAGCATCTGTGCGTCGTGACCCGCACCCGAAGGCATTCTGTTGTTGCTGTGGCCCAACGCATTGGTGACCGATTCGACGACATCGACGACGCGCTCGTCGAACTTGACCGGTTCGAAACGGGCGAGTGTCTCGAACTCGATCGTGCAACCTTGCGCCGCTGCTGTTTCTTCAGCGAACGCGCGGAAACGTTCTTCGGTTCGTTGGAGGATCGAGTCGTCTGTGTTTCGAAGATCGACCGTGAAGGTCGCAGATGCAGGAACCACGTTGACGAGATTGGGAGCGAACTGGAAACGACCGACCGTCGCCACCTGTGGATGGCCAACTTCGAGCGCCAATTCACGAGCGAAGGTGGCACACGCCGTGGCGACATAACCGGGGTCTCGGCGCAGACTCATCGGCGTTGTTCCGGCATGGTTGCTCTGACCGGTCACGGTCACCTCTTGCCAACTGATTCCCTGCACACCGGTCACGACACCGATCGTCGTGTTCTCGACCTCGAGAATCGGCCCCTGTTCGATGTGCAGTTCGACGAAGGCATGTGGCACGAACCCCGGTATGGGCGCAGGGCCCGCGTACCCGATGCGCTCGAGTTCTTCGCCAACACGTGGACCATCGATCCCCTCGATGTCGAGGGCCTCTTCAAGCGGCATACCACCGACGTAGACGAGGCTTCCCAGCATGTCGGGCTGAAACCGAGAACCTTCCTCATCGGTGAAAAAGCCAACCGCCAACGGCCGATCGAGTTCGATGTTCGACGCCAGTACGGTCTCGATGACCTCCAGACCAGCGAGCACCCCGAGGTTTCCGTCATATCGTCCGCCCGTACGGACCGTGTCGATGTGCGAGCCGCACATGACCGGCGCTGCAGCATTTTTTGTGGACATGACTGCAATCACGTTGCCGATGCCATCGATGGTCACATCGAGTCCAAGATCTCGCATCCACGTGACGACCAGGTCGCGTCCCGCCCGATCCTCATCGGTGAGCGCAAGGCGGGCGCAGCCTTCGGTACCTTCGATTGCTCCGATTGCTGCCAACGCAGCTAAACGACGCGACAAACGGTTTACGTCGATCTGGAGATCGGAGTGAATGACGTCGTGCATCCTCGGGACAGTAGCTGGGGATTTAACAAAATGTAAAGCAACGACACCTCCTTCTGCGACCTCGAAGCCGAGCGCACAACGGGTTCATCAACGGGTTCACGTGAATCTGGAGCGGACCTTCTCTCGAGTGGTGAGCGCAGCGTTCTGAACAGTCTTCTTCGCGACGCTGACCACGGTGTGGCGAGTGCTGTCCATCGGGACCACCGACGTTGTGCCCAACTCCTTGAACTGGTGCCGGTCGATGTCGAGCAACACCATGCTCATGATGACCTCGGACACGGCGTCCACGGGCACAACGACATCGTGCGCGAACCGGGCCAGACCGGAACGGACAACGATTGCATACACGTTGTCGTCCGCGACGAGCGAGCCGACAACGCGCCCCAATGTGCGGTCATTCGTGCTCACGACCTCAGATCCAAATGCGATGTCGAAGTCCTCGATCGGTATCCGTCGATGTTCGACGGCCGCGGTTGGCTCGTGCAACGGGTCGGCAAAATACGGATGGCAGAGCACCGACTTGAAGCGCACTTCGTGCTCGGTTTGGTTCGGACGAACCGTCGACCGCAAGAAATCTTCTGCCAGGTGCCGTTGGAGCTCCTTCACATGTCGTTCGTCGAGTTCGACGCGGATGCCGTCATCGGTTTCGTTCGTCAACCACATCGGTACGACGCGGGACTGCTGAAGGTCGCCATGCGGGCTGATCACCAAGTGGGTCACCTCGTCGGTGATCGGGTCGACGACGACATCGGCGAGTGTGCCGAAGGAGCCGTCGGTAGTGGCAATACTTGTACCGCGTCGCAACAACATGTTCACATCTTCGGTGCTCCGGGCCCGCCATGCCATGACACGACCGTGTCATCGTGGCCCGTGAACCATCTACGATCAGCCAGAAGCGGAGGATTCGATGGAACTGCATGAGTTCAACTCGTTCTGCAAGGAGCTCGCTGCAACGACACATGTCATCCAGTGGGGAGATGCCCACGTCTGGAAGGTGGGCGGCAAAGTGTTCGCCATTGGTGGTTGGAGCGACGACGATGCACGGCTCGGCATCACCTTCAAGACCACGGCCGAGGAGTTCGACTTCTTGATCGAAATGCCCGGGGTCCGACCTGCGCCGTATCTGGCATCTCGTGGCTTCACCTGGGTGCAAGATCATGACGACCCAGGCCTGTCGACCGACGATCTCCGTGAACAAATCGCCGAGTCACACCGCCTCGTGGGTCTCGGCCTGTCGAAGAAGAAGCAACGCGAACTTGGGTTAGTGTCGAACGACTGATGACCGACCGAGACAACAATCCCGGCCTGGAAGGCCTGTCAGGCGACGAGCGATCGATCGTTGTCGACGCGCTCGCCCGAGGGCCGTTCATACCCGGCGAGGTCGTCGCTTCGCTGACGACCATCATCGAACTCGATCAGCTGATGATCGCGTTGCTGCCTGCGGCCTCGTCTCATGCTCGAGTGCCGCTGTCGAACTTCGAGGTTGGGGCGATTGCACTCGGCTCCACCACAGGCAGCTTGTATCTCGGTGCAAACATGGAGTTCCCGTCGCACGCCCTCAGTTTCTCGGTGCACGGCGAACAATCGGCGAGCAACAATGCGTGGCTTCACGGCGAAGAGGGGCTCGACGCCGTGGCCGTCAATGCGGTTCCCTGCGGCTACTGCCGACAATTTCTCACCGAGCTTGCGACGCCCACAGGTCTCGACATCCTCGTGAAGAATGCGGACCGCGGTCCTGCCGACGTCTCGCACAGCCGCAATCCACTCTCCTACTACCTTCGCGACTCGTTCGGTCCGTCAGACCTCGGTGTGCTCGGTGGGCTCATGAACCAGCACTCGAACGGGTTGTCGGTCGACTCCCCAGACCCGCTTGTGCAGGAGGCGCTACAGGCAGCGAATTCGAGTTACTCGCCCTACACCGGCAACTTCGCGGGTGTCGCACTTCGAACCAGGTCGCAGCGCACCTATGTCGGTCGGTACGCCGAGAACGCGGCCTTCAACCCCAGCATGTCGCCACTCCAATCGGCCCTTGCGACGCTCAACATGCACGAACCCCCGCAGGCGCCGTACAACATCGAAGCTGCGGTACTCGTCGAAGACGCCAGATCGAAAATCAGCCAACTGAGCTCGACCCTCGCCATACTCTCCTCAATCGCTCCAGACGTCGAACTCCAACACGTACTCGCGGTCTGAACATGCTCATCGATGATCGTGAGATCGTCGACCGCAGGTGAGCCGACCGGTTGCGGTCGAGTCAGTCAGCGCGAGCGTGGACGACGACGCGTCCGCTGATCGTCGGCCTCAAAACGCGAGATCGAATCTTTGCAGCAAGACTGCGCGGATACACGTCCTCATTCGCGTGCAGCTGATGTATCCGGTGTTTCTCATGCGGCTCGAAGATCTCGATGTCGCGGAAGCCGACGTCTTGCATCATGGCGCGGAGCGCCGCGATGTTGGGAGCGGTGACGTTGGTCGCGTCGCCGTTGTAGGTGTCGCCGGGATAGTAGGCCAAAACCGGGAGATCCACGTCGAGGAAATCGACGACGGTTTCGATCACCACGAGGCCCCTCGACACCTGCTTGACAACGCGGAGGTATTCGAACGGATCGGGCGCGTGGTACAGCACACCGAGGAACAACGTCAGGTCGAACGTTCTTCCGGCCAAAGACTCGACGAGGTCTTCGACCGACGAGACGACCACGTCGACCGTGCTGTCGTAGATCTTGTGCATCGTGTCGAACGTGGCTCGATGCTCGGGAAACATCTCCCACGTGATCTTGTCCGCTGCCACGACCGACGTTGCACCGCGACGCTCGCACTCGAAGGAATAGAACCCTTCATGGCTGCCGATGTCGAGCACATCGAGCCCGGAGAGATCTTCGGGAAGCCGGAGGGCCTTCAGGCGCCCGAACGTATCGGCCTGACCTCGAATTTCACGACCACCAGGCAAACGAAAGGAGTGATAGGTGCCTTGCGGAAGTTCGCCCATCACACCCCACCGTCACGATGGTCACCGTAGGTCTGACCCCACGTCGGCAACAGATCGTTCGGCGCCGGAACTGCATGAAACACGCCGCGGGCAATAGCACGAGCCAAACAGATCGATGCCATGTGGCCCAACAACAGTGGATCATTCACCGGGTCGTCGAGCTCTCGGCCGCCAGTCGACACGCTGAACACCAGGTCGCCGTCGAATGGTGTGTGCGACGGGACGATCGCTCGCGCCATCCCGTCCTGGGCAGCGACGGCCATACGTTTCAACTGCGTCTTCGACAACGCGGCATCGGTGGCCACGATGGCGATCGTGGTGTTTCCGGCCGCCTCGAACGCCTCCATCTTCAGACTCTTCGGGGGCACGAGCGGGTCGTGATCGGGAGCCGGCCCGCGTCCACCGAACTCGCCGTCGACCTCGAACGGTGACGCCCAGAAGTTCGGGTGCCCCGGTACGACGGCACTACCGGTCGGATTGACGGCGACGAGGGCACCGACGGTCACCCCACTGTCGAGTACGACCGACGCGGAACCCAGACCGCCTTTGAGCGTCCCGCTGGTGGCACCGACGCCTGCGCCAACGGTACCCAAGTCGAAGTCACCCGAGCACGCATCGAGCGCCGATATCCCAAGCTGACGGTATGGGTTCACCGTCCAACTCTTGTCGCCGCCATTAAGCAGATCGAACAGAATCGCAGCCGGAACGATCGGGACGATCGCTGGCCCCACGACAAAACCTCGCCCTTGTGCTCGCAAGGCGTCGGCCACTCCAGAGGCCGCATCGAGACCGAGCGCAGATCCACCCGAGAGCACCAGCGCATCGACCGACTCGACCAAACGATCCGGATCGAGGCAGTCGGTTTCGCGGGTACCCGGAGCCCCGCCCATCACGTCGATGCTGGCGGTGAACGGCTGGTCGGCGGTCAAGACCGTCGTGCCCGACTTCAGGTGCGAATCGTCGGCGTTGCCGACCTGCAACCCGGGGACATCGGTGATCAGATTCTTTGGTCCAACCTTCATGGGAGGGACCCTAGCGTGGCTGAGCGAGAGGCTCTCAGGAGCGAGCGCCGAGGAAACGGGTTGCGGCCTCCACGTACACCTCAGCTGCAGTGATCAACTCGTCGACGGTCACGAACTCGTCTTTTTGGTGCGCGATCCACTTGCCGCCGGGGCCGTAGACGACGACCGGAAGGTTCGCATTGCTCCAGAGGATGGTGCCGTCAGTGGTTCCCGGCACACCGCCGTACACGGGTTCTTCGCCGGTGACCGCGCGGTGTGCATCGGCCACGGCAGCGACGACCGGATCGGTTGTCGGCGTATACGTCGGCACTCGATCGACGAGCGCTTCGAGCGTGAAGTCCACCTCGAGCTCGTCGCCGAGAGCGCTGCCGATCGCGTCGAGTTCGTCAAGAAGCGACCGGTGATCGACTCCCGGCACCGTTCGGATGTCGAAGGTGCACAATCCTGGCGCAGGGATCACGTTGAGTTGCGGGAGTGAACCTGCCGAGATGTGCGTCGGCGTGAGGTAGACGAGCCCAAGCTGCGGATGGTCGCCGTGTTCACTTTGTAGTCGCTCTTCGATCTCCCGGGCCGACTCGATGAACCGGGACATCGCCACAATCGGATTCCGTCCCTGGTGTGGCATCGCCCCATGCGACATCGTGCCCGCAACGTCGACCCGAAGCCGTATGGCCCCCTTGTGCACGTTGCACACCTCGCCAGCCTCAGGTTCGCAGACGATCGCTCCGTCGACTCCGGCCGCATGCCCCTTCGCGACGAAGTCGTGGACGCCGATCATCATTTCCTCCTCGTCGCACAAGATCGCCAGGAGGATCGTGCCGGGAAACGGACCAGCCAGTTGAAGCGCTCGTGTAGCAAACATCATCGCAGCCACACCACCCTTCATGTCCGCCGAGCCGCGTCCGTAAAGTTTTCCATCGATGATCTCGCCGCCGAAGGGGTCGACCGTCCAGTCCGCATGGTCGCCCTCGGTCACGACATCGGTGTGACCTTCGAAGAGCAATGTGGGCCCTGGCATGCCTCCGTCGATCCGAATGATGGCGTTCGGCCGGCCTGGAACCACCTCTTCGACGTCGACGACCCACCCAAATTCCGCTGCTTGCTCGACGACGACTGCTACCGCCGCGGCTTCGCTCCGCCCGAGATCAGGCTCGTTGACGCTCGGCACGCGAACCAGTCGTTGCGTGAAGGCGACAAGCGCGTCCCGGTCGAGGTTGTCGACCGGGAGCCGACCAGCGGATGTGTTCACCTATCGAGGGTTGATCGCCAGCTGTGTCACATCGAGCGACCCCGGAAGGTCGACCTTGTAACCCGTCGTGCCCTCACGCAAAACCGACAGCTGCGGAATGACGAACAACCATTGATCAGCAGCTTGCGCGGTGATCTCGTCGAGGACCTGACCGTAGAGATCGTTGCGCACCTCGGGATCGGCTTCGGCGTCGGCCTGAGCGAGCAACGGTGCGACAGCGGGGCTGTCATCACCCCAGTAGTAGTCAGGGTTGCCGTATTGGGCGAGATCGAGCGGCTCGACGTGGGCAACGATCGACATGTCGAAGTCTTTGTTGGTGAACACATCCTCGAGCCAGACACCCCACTCGACGTTCGTGATGTTGACGTTGAGCCCGACCTGTTCGAGCTGACTTGCGATGATCTCGCCACCACGAGATGCGTACGACGGTGGGGGAAGGATCATCTCGATCGTGGCGCCGGTGGCGCCAGCCTCGGCGAGCAACTCCTCGGCACGACCCGGATCGTACGGGTAGACGTCGGTGAGGTCCTTGTACCACGGATCGAGCGGCGTCGAGAACGTGCCGATCGGCGTGCCATACCCCGCGTAGGCAAGGTCGACCACAGCCTGCCGGTCGATTGCATGGCTGACCGCCTGTCGCACGAGAATGTTGTCGAACGGCGCCCGTCGACCATTCAAGGACAACGTCACCTCGCCGTAGGTCAAGCCGGTGAGCACCTCGTAGCGATCGTCGGCTTCGAAGACCTCGAGGAGCTCTGGCGCCGAGACGCCCGCAACGAGATCGAGTTGGTCACTCAGCATTGCGTTGTTGAGTGCGTTGGGGTCGGCGATGTACTGGAACGTGATCTTCTCGAGAAGCGCAGGCTCTCCCCAGTAGTCGTCGTTTCGCTCGAGGACGAGGTTGTCCCCCACCGTCCAGGATCCAAAGGTGAACGGGCCGGTTCCGATCGCGCTGTTTGCAATGTCATCGATGGCGTTTTCGTTGAGGATGACCCCCTGGCCCTGGGTCATGAAGAACAACAGGTTGGCGCTGGGTTGTGTGAGCGTGATCTCGACGGTCGAGTCATCGACCGCCGTGACCGTGTCGATGGGAGCGAAGGTCGACGCGAAGGGATGGACGGTCTGCACTTCGAGCACACCTTCCTCGTTCTCGACTTCTTCTTCTCGCAAAACGTTCTCGAACGAGAACACCACGTCGTCCGCAGTGAAGGGGTCGCCGTTGTGAAAACTCACACCATCTCTCAAAGTGAACGTGTAGGTGAGCGCATCGTCGCTGACCTCCCAGGATTCGGCGAGAAGGCCGGTGATTGAACCGTCGGCTTGCAGTCGCACGAGAGTTTCATAAACGTTGTAGAGAAGCACCTGCGGTATCGCTGCTGCCGGGCTGGCCGTCAGGTCGAGTGTTGGCGGTTCGAGCTGGAGACCAATCCGTGCTTCGGTGACCTCGGACTTCTCCGCCACTGTGGTGCTTGACGTCGATGTCGGTGTCGCTGGTGGTTCGGTTGGGGCGGGATCTTCGTTGGCCGTTGTGGTCGACGTGGTGGGGTCGACTGTGGTGTTCGTGTCGTCACCACACGCCACGGCGACGAGTGCGAGTGTGAGCAGCAGCGCCCAGAACGTCTTCAATCTCATGGTTCTCCCTCACGCCACAGCGATGTGGCTCCTGGTATGCGCGCCATCGTAGCTTCGGAGACTTTCCGATGCCCCGCAGTCAGACCAGGAGGCGTGGTATGGCATCGACGAGCATCCGTGTGTACGGCTCTTTGGGCGAGCCGAAGACCGAACCGACAGGTCCCGACTCGACAATCTTTCCGTCTTCGAGCACGATCACGCGCTCGCAGATCTCGTGCACCACCGACAGGTCGTGAGAGATGAAGACCATCGTCAGATCGAAGTCGCGTTTCAACTGGTCGAGGAGCTCGAGCGTGACCGTCTGTACCGACATGTCGAGCGCGCTGACCGGTTCGTCAGCTACGACGATCTTCGGGCCCGGTGCGAGCGCACGCGCGATCGCAATGCGCTGCCGCTGACCACCGGAGAACTCGTGAGGGAATCGTTTCACGGAATCGGCGGGCATGGCGACGGCGTCGAGCAACTCGAGAACACGGGCCTCGTGATCGCCGTCGATGTGCAGCGCTCGAAGTGGCTCAGCAATGACGTCGCCGACCCGGAGCCGAGGATCGAGCGAACCATTCGGATCTTGAAAGATCATCTGCACCGTGTGATGAAGCGCTGTGTGATCGCCGCCCTTCATCACCTCGGTGCCATTGACGATGATCTGACCTGAACTGGCCCATTCGAGTCCCATGATCATCTTGGCAAGCGTCGACTTGCCCGATCCCGACTCCCCGACGATTCCGAACGTCTCACCTGCGTACACCTCGAGCGAGACATCATCGACGGCTCGAAGCGGTTGCGGCTTGTCGAACAACGAGGCACGGCGCAACGAATAGGTCTTTTCGACGTTCTGAACGCGAATCAGCGGTGACCCAGCGGGAAAGGGGGTCTCGGGTTTCGGCGCGACGTTCGTGGCGCGACTCATCGGCGGGATCGACTCGACGAGCTCACGCGCGTACGCCGTCGATGGACTCGAGAACACCGCCGTCGTCGTACCGGTTTCGACCACCGTGCCGCGACGCAGGACGATCACCTCGTCGGTCATGGTGGAGACCACGGGAAGATCGTGCGTGATCAAGAGCAGGGCCGTGTCGTTGGCCACAACTTGGTCTCGGAGCAAGTCGAGCACCTGCGCCTGCACCGTGACATCCAATGCCGTGGTTGGCTCGTCGGCGATGACAATGCTCGGGCTGCACGCCAGAGCCATCCCGATCATCACTCGCTGGCGTTGACCACCAGAGAGCTCGTGAGGGAACGACTTGAGCCGTCGTTCGGGTTCATCGACCCCGACGCGATCGAGCAACTCGATCACGACATCGCGCGCATCACCGGCCGACATCCCCTTGTGAATGCGAAGCGGTTCGGCGATCTGTCTCCCCACGCGCATCACGGGGTTCAGCGCGGTCATCGGTTCTTGAAAGATCATCGACATCGCGTTGCCGCGCAGATCGACCAAGTGTTTTTCGCGGAGTCCGAGAAGCTCCCGTCCCTCGTAGCGGATCGACCCGGTCGCTTCGAGTCCGTCGGGAAGCAACCCCATGATCGCGAGCGCAGTGAGCGTCTTGCCCGATCCGGACTCGCCGATGAGCCCCATCTTCTGGCCGTTGTCGAGATCGAAGGACAGGCTGGACACCAATTCGGAGCGACCCGCACTGATCGTCAGATCGCGCACCACCAGAAGTTCAACATCATTCGACTCCGACGTTGTCACGACCGGCCGACCTCGAGGCGGGGGTCGAGCGCATCACGGATGCCGTCGCCCAACAGGTTGAATCCGAGCACGGTGATCGCAATCGCGAGTCCAGGCCAAAACGCCAGTCGCGGTGCCAAAGAAATGTAGGTCTGAGCGTCACGCAAACTTCTGCCCCAGGAGGCGGTTGGGGGTTGTGTTCCTATACCGAGAAAGGACAGAGCCGCCTCGGCGAGAATCGCCAACGCGAAGAGCACGGTCACCTGGACGATCAGGACGGAGGCGATATTGGGAAGGACGTGTCGCATGAAGATGAATGGCCCACGTCGGCCGTACCCACGAGCAGCCGCGACGAAATCTCTCTGGTAGATCGACAAGGCTGCGCCTCGCGTCACCCGCGCGACGATCGGCACGTAGGCCACGCCGATAGCGACCATGGCTGCAGCGGTGCCCGGGCGAGCCGCAGCAACGAGCAGAATCGCGAGCAGGACCGGTGGGAACGCATAGACGACGTCCGACAGACGCATCAGCACGTCCTCGACCCAACCCCGTCGAGCCGCCGCGATCCCTCCGATCGGAATACCGATCACCACCGCGATCGCCACGGCGAGGACCCCAACGAAGAGGGCTGTTCGAGCACCGACCATGAGCTGGCTGAAGAGATCGCGACCGAACTGGTCGGTGCCCAACAGGTGCCCCTGTTCACCGAGGGGAAGACGCGGCTTCGACGCGTCGATCAGTTCGGGGTCGAATGGTGTCCAGAAGAACGACAGAATCGCAGTGCCGACAACACCGAGCACGATGGCCAGCCCGACCAGGAAATTCAGACGCATCCACTTCTCGAGCGAAGGTCTCCACCGGGCCAGAAAACTCATTGTTGCGCCACACGAGGATCGATCAGCCGGTAGGTGAGATCGATGACGAGGTTGACCGTGAGGATCAGCGTCACCACGACGAACGCTCCCCCTTGCACGAGCGGAAGATCACGATCGGTAATGCCGTCGAGCAACATTCGACCGAGTCCGGGAAGCACGAAGACCCGCTCGATGATCACCGTTCCGGCGAGGAGCGCCGCGAACTGCAGCCCGAGAATCGTGAGCACAGGAATGGCAGCGTTGCGCAAACCGTGCTTCCAGAGCGCCCGTGCCCGGGTCAGCCCCTTTGACCGAGCCGTGCGGATGTAGTCCTCTCGCAGTGTTTCGAGCACCGCGGACCGCACATACCGCGTGATGATTGCGCTCTGCACGATTGCAAGGGAAATAGTCGGCAGAATCAATGCTTCGACAGACCCCCAGAACGACTCGGACCACCCGGGAAAACCACTGGCGGGAAACCACCGTCGATTGACCGCAAATGCCGTGACCAACAACAATCCTGCCCAAAAGGCGGGAATGGCCAAACCCAGCTGACTGACGACCGAAACGATTGCATCACCGAGCTTGCGATGTCTCGAGGCTGCGAAGACGCCGAGTGGGAACGAGATCACAATCGTCACAACGATCGCCGAGACTGCGAGCGGCAACGTGACACCGAGTTTGTCGGTCACCTGCGGTGCCACCGCCTTGCCAGTGAGGGCACTCTCGCCAAGATCGCCCGTGAGCGCACCACCGAGCCAATCGAGGTATTGGACGATGAGCGGGCGATCGAGCCCGAGCTCGGCTCGCAATGCATCGACAGATTCGGGAGTCGCCTGCGTACCTGCGATCACCTGTGCCGGGTCCCCAGGAAGAATCGACATCACCCCGAACACCAACGCAGATGCCAACAAGACGCTGAGGATGAACACGCCGACACGGCGGATCACATACATGACAGCTGCATCCCGATACGCCTAGAGCGGCGGGTCGAATCGTCCGTCTATGGACAACCAACCCCCATCGACGACGAGCAAACTGCCCGTGACGAAACTTGCTGCGTTTGATGACAGATAGACGATTGGTCCCGCCAGTTCGCTCGGCGTAGACCATCGACCGAGAGCGCTGCGCGATGCGTACGCCTCGTACCACTCGGCATTTGCGATGATCTGTTCGGTCAGTGGAGTCTCGACGACACCTGGCGCAAGTGCATTCACGCGCACATTTCGTGGGCCCAGCTCGACGGCCAGCGTCTTGACCAATTGCAGAACACCCGCCTTGGTTGCGGCGTACACGCCTTGGCCCGGCTCGACGACCTGCGACCGAATCGACGAGATCGTCACGATCGAGCCGCTCCCCTGTTCGGCCATCCGCCGGCCAGCTGCGGCAATTGCGTCGAAGGTGCCTCGGAGGTTCAGCGCCACGACCCGGTCGAACTCGTCGCCGCTCAGATCGAGCAGGCGTTTACGCACATTGATCGCCGGAGTGTGGACCAGCCCGTCGATCCGATCCATCGAGTCGAAGAGCGCCTCGAGCGATGCGGCATCACCAGCGTCGACCTCTGCGGCTCTCGCCGAGCCCCCATTTTCGTTGATCGTTGTCGCAGTCCGCAGGGCGCCTTCGGTATTGATGTCGGCGCACACAACGCTGGCGCCATGTGCCGCCAGCGCGAGGGCACCCGCTTCGCCGATCCCGGTCGCAGAACCGACGACCACCATCGACTTCCCCGTGAGGTCGAACAGCGACGCGTAGGACGAGAAGTCAGACATGACCCGATCGTAGAAGACTTGCTCGCCTGAGCCACATACCGCGAACCCTCGCGATCTCTACGCGATGCGAACAGCGCGTCGTCCTGGCGGGTAGCGATAACTTGGCCACATATGACATCAACGTCAGCGAACGACACATTCGATGCGAAGGCCAAAGAGATCGCCTTGGCGCACGAGTCTGCTGCCTGGGACACCTCGGTGGTCGTCGACGCGGCACCCGACGACATTCCGACCATCGACGTGGCGCCGTACTTTGCGTCCGGCGACGCCTCCGACCTCGCAGCCGCCGCGTCCGACATGCGCTACGCGCTCGAAGAGGTCGGCTTTGGTCAACTGGTCGGCCACGGGGTCCCCCAGCACCTTCTCGACGACATCCTCGATGCAACCCGCGACTTTCACGCACTGCCGCTCGCGATCAAGAAAACGATTCTCATCGACCGACCAGAACAGCGCGTCGGCGGCGTCGGTTACATGCCCGTCGGCGCCCGCAAACTGCCCGCCCGCGATCGCGGCAACCCCAACGAAGCGTTCCTGATCAAGTCCGATCGCACCATCGGATTCGACGACAATCAGTGGCTCGAAGACGAAAATCTGCCCGGCTTTCGGATGACGGTCGAGAGTTATGCCAACGCGTTGTCCGACCTCGCTCGAGCCCTCCTGCCGGTCTACGCGGTCGCGCTCGACCTCGATCCCGACTTCTTCGAACCAGGCTTCGAGCACCCCTTCTGGCGTTTGCGTCTGACGCACTATCCGGCCAACCCGGAAGGCGATGATCTCGGTGATGTCGGAATACCTCCGCACGTCGACACGACCTTCATGACGCTGCTGCTGCCCGACAGCCCTGGACTCGCGATCTTCAGCCAGCTGCGACAGCAATGGATTCTTGCGCCAGTGGTCCCCGGAGCGTTCGTGGTCAACGCCGGTGAACTTTTGCGGCAGTGGTCGAACGATCGGGTCCTCAGCACCCGGCACTTCGCGAACAACACATCCCCCACGAGCCGCTATTCGGTGCCCTTCTTCTTCAACGCCACGGCGGACTACCCCATGGAGTGCCTGCCAACCTGCTGCGGACCGGACAACCCCGCGAAGTACCCCACGATCTCGTACCTCGAGAGCCAAGGTGTCGTGCAAGGCGAGTGAGGAACTTCGATCTGCGGGCTCGCCCACGTCCGGCTACGCCGTACGTGCAGGCGACCCCACGTCACGGACACGGTTCATCGCGGCGAGTAATTCGGCGGTGATCCCTGGTTCATGCGAAGAGTGCCCGGCGTCGGGCACGATCACCAGACTCGCCTCGGGCCAGGCTCGGGCGAGGTCGAGCGCATTCTTGACGGGACAGACCATGTCGTACCGTCCGTGCACGATGAACGCGGGAATCGACCTGATCGTGTCGATCTGTCGGAGCAGCAGATCCTCGGGTTCGAATCGACCGTTCGCGAAATAGTGAGTCTCGAGCCTGGCCACACTCCAAGCGGTGTCGGGATCGTCGAAATGGGCCGCAAATTCAGGGTTCGGGAGCAACGTGCAACACGCCGCCTCGTATCTGCTCCAACTCGCCGCCGCCTCCAAGGCGACGTCGGGGTCCGACGATTCCAATCGACGACGGTAGGCGGCCAACAGGTCATCACGCTCATCGAGCGGCACGTGATCGGCGAAAGCCTCCCACGTCTCGGGCATCACGAATCGAAGCGTGTACAACCACCACTCGAGCTCTTCGTCACGCAGGAGCCAGATTCCCCGCAAAATGAGGCTCCGTACAGCCTCGGGGTGCTGCTCTGCGTAGTACAAAGACAGCGTGCTCCCCCAGGAACCGCCGAACACGTGCCACGTCTCGATGCCCAGATGTTCTCGAAGCGCCTCGATGTCGGCGACCAGGTGATCGATCGAATTCTTCGCCAATTCGCCAGCCGGGGCCGACCGCCCGGACCCACGCTGATCGAACAGGACCACACGAAAGTACCCGGGATCGAAGAACCTTCGATCCGTCGTCGTGCACCCCACGCCTGGTCCACCATGGAGAAAAAGAACGGGCTCGCCAGCGCTCGTACCGACTTGTTCGTAGTACAGCGAATGAGGCGCGTCGACGTCGAGCGTGCCGCTGTCGAAAGGCTCGATATCTGGCCAGAATTCGATCGTCATTGCCTCACTGTGCCACTTAGGCGTGCTCGACCACCACTTCGAACCGGCGGGTGGCCTGCGGCAATTCAGCTCGAGCTACGCGGACGCCTGGATGGAGATCAACTCTGGCATCGGTGCCTCGAGCGACGGCGGAACCACGAGTCCAGCGCGAGCGGCCTTGGTGACCGCCTCGAGCTGGCTGGTCGAGTGCGTCTTGGTCAGTAGGCCTCGGATACGCGCCCGAATGGCGTGCACACTCAAACAGAGTTGTTCGGCGATCATGGTCGCGGTCATGCCCGATGCGAGAAGTTCGAGAACCTCGAGTTCGGCCGGTGACAAGAAAAACGGGTCGGACACGACAACTGGAGCGCGACAGATCCCCATGACCGTCTGCCGCAGGCTCGCCACGATCTCCGTGACGGAGCTTCGTTTCGACAGCACGCTCACCGATGGCAATTCGAGCGCTTGACGCGCAACCAGCGGTGCGGGAAACGCAGTCAGAATCACGATTGGAACCGTCACGCCACCAGCGGCCACCTCGGCGTCACGGACACGTTTGGCCAGGTCGATACCCGTCGCGTGTCCGTTGAGCCGGTAGTCGGCCACAATGAGGTCGGGACGCGCTGCTTGCACCGACTGGAAACCCTGATCGGCATCGACATCGGCGGCCACAACGCGCAGATCGCCCGTCAGGCTGAGCGCCAGTGTGAGCGCATCGGTGAACGCTCGAACGTCGTCGATCAGGACGATTCGCGTCACAGATCGAATTTCGTCAGGGTCCATCTGCGAAACGTAGCCCACAAACGTTTTGCGGCCGGGACAAACAACCCATATGGGCTAGTGAGCCGAATCGTCCAGGGCGACGTCGGTTGTGTGGTCGACGCCGGGCGCCGATCGCGAAGGGATGAGGTGACCGTCTCGCAGAGCAATCGTCACAGCGGCGAGCTGTGTTGGTGCCCCGAGCAGGGCCATCACATCTTTGACGTGGCGACGCGCGGTGTGAATGCTCACGACCAGGGACTCGGCAATATCGGCTGGGGACTGCCCCCCCCCCATGAGCTCGAGCACCTGCCGCTGGCGTTTCGAGAACCTTGGTTCGGTGGGTGCACGTCGCGCATTTCGCGCAGGGGGTCCGCCCTCGATCGCTGCGAGAATCGCCGTCAGCGGGGCGTCCTTCGACAAAACCTGCTCGATCCCGTGTTCCTGTGCTGTCGACTGGAGATCTGGCGAGAAAGCATGTGCGGTCAACATCACGATGCGGATCGTGCAGCCTTCCGAACGGAGCTGACGGGCACAGTCCAAGCCGGTCGTGTCGATCAGCTGGTAGTCGATGATGAGCACGTCGGGAACAAGCGCTCGCAACATTTCACGACAACGAATCAAGTCGGTGGTCACGCCCACACAATCGAACCCTGGAGCGGTGGCCAAAGCCAGACAGATCGCTTCTCCAAAGGAACGATGATCGTCGAGGATGCCGATTCGGGTAACCACGGTCTCAGTATGAGGTGCTGAGCGATCGTTCGCGTTACGACTCGTTGACGATCCACACCGAACTGTCGGGCTGCAGAAGATGCCCTGGTTGTGGGTCCGAAGAAATCAACACTTTTCCTTCAGGACGTTGGATCGGCTTCGTACCCATGTTTGCGACGACAAGGATGTCTGCACCGCGTGCGTACGCCAGAACATCTGCACCGAGGTCGACCAGCGAAAAGTCCTCGAGATGGGCAAGGTGATCGCGTCGAAGGCGAATCGCCCGCCGATACAACGACAACATCGAGTTCGTGTCCTCGACCTGAGCCGCAACCGACAACGACCCGAACGAGGCGGGCTGAGGCATCCATGGCGCACCCGAGCCGAACCCGAATGATGGGCCGTCGATCTCCCACGGAAGCGGGACGCGACACCCATCACGGCCTTTTTCTGTGTGGCCTGAGCGCTCCCACGTGGGATCGTCGAGGATGTCCTCGGGAAGGTCCCACACCTCAGGCAACCCGAGTTCTTCACCCTGATAGATGTATGTCGATCCAGGCAACGACAGGCTGATCAGCGCCGCAGCGCGCGCCCGGCGAGTCCCTTTGATTTGATCGAGCGCCTCGTACGGTCCGATCACCGGCCACTTCCGCCACTTCGTCCCCGCCGGAAGGCCGTAGCGGGTCGCGTGTCGCATGACGTCGTGGTTCGACAGAACCCACGTCGACGGGGCATTCACCGAATTGGCGGCCTCGACGGAACTTTTGATCACCTCGGTGAACTGCGAGGCGTCCCAGTCGGTCGTGAGGAGATCGAAGTTGAAGGACTGGTGGTACTCATCGGGGCGCAGGTACAACGGCAACCGATCCGCGGCGACCCAGGCCTCGGCCACCATCATTCGATTGTCGTATTCGTCGAGGACCGATCGCCATCGGCGAATGATTTCGTGGACACCGTCTCGATCCCAAAATGGATGGTCGGTGCTTCGTTCGCTCTCGAGGATGACCGCGCTCTCCGCAACATCGGGGAAGGACAGGTCCTTGACAAGACCATGTGCGACATCGATACGAAACCCGTCGATTCCGCGGTCGAGCCAGAAACGAAAGATGTCGTCGAATTCGGCGCGAACGTCGTCGTGTTGCCAGTTGAGGTCGGGCTGGCTCGTATCGAAGATGTGCAAGTACCACTCGCCGTCGGCGACACGTTCCCACGCCGAACCACCAAAAACCGCCGTCCAGTTCGTCGGCGGTTCTGACCCGTCGGGTCCCTTCCCGGGCCGGAAGATGTATCTGTCGCGCGCCGGATGGCTCGGCGCAGCAGCGAGCGCTTCCTGGAACCAGCAATGTTGGTCGGATGTGTGGTTTGGCACCAGGTCGGCGATGATCTTGATACCGAGGTCATGTGCCTCGGCGATGAAGAGCTCGACCTCCTCGATCGTGCCGAACCGTTCGTCGATCGAGCGGTAGTCGGACACGTCGTACCCACCGTCTTTCAGCGGCGAGGAGTACCACGGATTGATCCACAGCGCATCGACGCCCAGCTCGTTGAGATAGCCAAGTTTGTTTCGGAGACCGGCGACATCCCCCGTACCATCGCCGTTTCCGTCAGCGAAGGAGCGAAGGTACACCTGATACACGATTCCGTGGCGCCACCACTCGGTCGCAGCGGTCGCGTCGTGCTTTGTCATCCGTGCTCCTTTTTCACCCAGGCGTCATCTGAACTGCGGCCAGACGACCGGCGTCGCGAGGGTACGCCGGTCTGCCGACAACCCCTACGATCGGCACATGAGCCTCCTCTTCAACATCGAATTCGATGCCGCCGACGGAACGCGCGTCCAGGTTCAGGCGGCTGTCGGATTCAAGATGTCGTGGCGCTCTCGCACCTGGGCGGGATAATGCGCACGAGCGAATTCGATGTCGTGGCCGAGCGCTAAATCGAGCAGTTCGAGTCGATCGTCGGTCTGCTTCCAAGGCACCGGCACATAGATCGGTAGATCGAACTGGCGCAGTCGATCCAGGCCGCTATAGATCTTGCGCTGATACTCCCGACGTTCCTCCCAGTCCCACTGCGGAGGTGAGAAACCCGTCCCTGGATCGAGATAACAACGCTTTCGGATGCCAAAGCGATCCATTTGTGCGAGTCGCTCGTCAAACCACGAGACCATCACGTCGACGGGGTCACCTTCGACATGTTTCAGATGTCGAGGGTCGGGTCCAAGCATGAATGGCAACACGACGGCACACTCGCGCTCGGCAGCGAACTCGAGCATCGCATCGTTCTGTAGCGCATCTGCGGCGTTCAGAACCGACGCACCAGCATCGAAGGCGCGTGCTGCGGTCTCGACCTGCCACGTATCGACAGACACGGTGACACCAAGTGCGACGATTGCCCGAAGTGGCGCTTCGAGAATGGCCCACTCCTGATCAGGGGTGACGAACGTTGCGTTTCCGTGTGATGCCTGACCGCCGAGGTCGATGTGATCGGCGCCATCGGCGAGCAGCTTGCGGGCATACGACTCTGCAGCTTCTGCCGTGGTGGCGACAGAAAAATCGGCGAGCGAATCTGGCGACGCGTTGATGACTCCGAAGATCTCCACGACTCATGAAGCTATGCGACAGACCGAAACATTCCCCGACTGAACCGATGATCAATCAATCGCTCGCGTCACACGTTCGAGACAGACACTCCTCAGCGGCTCCCGTCCCAGCCGATTCCTCGAGCGATCGCGTCACGAACGCCCAGCGGATCTTCGATCGCCATGAAGTGACCGCTCGATTCGAGATGGATCACCGACCCATCGACGGCAGCGTCGATCAGATCGGCGGCTGCTCGGACTGGTGTCATCTTGTCCTCCGACCCGAGCACGAACGTGATCGGCACAGAAATGGTCGACGCCGCCCCGACCGCATTTGAGTAGTCACCGCATGCTGTCATGTCTCGGCCGAGCGAATCCGTCGGCGAACGTTCGATCAAGGCTCTCGACGCTCCGATCATCCACGTGCCTGGAGAGACGTGCCCGCCGCGATGTCCGCGGCTGCTGACACCCCACGACGCCATCAGGCTGCCGGCACGCTCGAGGTCGTCGTAACTCGCCGCCAAGAGTTCGGGATGAACCGGCATCGCAGCAGCCGTTCCGACCAGCACGAGAGATCGGGCACACGTTGGATCCTGGGCAGCGGCCTCGAGAGCGACAAAGGTCCCGAGCGAGAAGCCGACGATGTGGGCGGGGGCCAGCGCGAGCTCGTGAACGAGTCCAGCGGTCCACACCCCCATCTCCTCGATCGTCTCGAGCGGCTCACCGCCGCTCAAGCCATGTCCCGGAAGGTCGATGGAAGCGACCCGATACCCGTGATGGGCGAGCCAGCGACTCTGCATCTGCCACATCGTGCGGTCCATGCCCGAGCCGTGAATCAGCACGACGCCGGGAGCGTCGCCGTCATGATCTCGTCCACCGGTGGCGATCCGAACGGCGTGGCCTTTGTACGTGATCTCCATCTGCCTCTCCTACCGTTGCGAAGCCTTGAGGGCCTGATTCAGGTCGTCGATGATGTCTCGTTCGTCTTCAAGGCCGACGCTGAGTCGCACCAGGTCTTCGCCGACACCGGCAACCTCGAGTGCAGCGGCTGACATCTGTTGGTGTGTTGTCGACGCCGGATGCACCACAAGCGTTCTCGCATCGCCCACGTTGGCGAGGTGTGACGCCAGGTTCACCGACTCGATGAAGGTTCGGCCAGCGTCACGACCACCCTTCACGCCGAAGCTGAGAATGGCTCCGGCCCCATCGGGATACAAGACCTTGGCCAATTCGTGATCGGGGTGGGTCGGAGCCGAAGGGTGCGACACCCAGGTGACCGCGTCGTGGGCGAAAAGCATGTCGACCACCGCGTTGGCGTTCGACACATGTTTGGCCATACGAAGCGGAAGAGTCTCGATGCCCTGGATGATCTGAAAGGCATTCATTGGACTGATCGCCGCTCCGAAATCGCGCAATCCCTCGGCTCGGGCTCGCGCGATGAATGCCGCGGGACCAAACTCCTCGGAGAATGCGAGGCCGTGATAGCCGTCGTAGGGTTCGGTGAGCGTCGGGAACTTCCCGCTCGCATCCCAGTCGAAGCGGCCTCCATCGACCAACACGCCGCCCATGGCAACGCCATGACCACCCATGAACTTCGTGATCGAGTGCATGACGATGTCGGCGCCGTGTTCGATCGGGCGGATCAGATACGGCGTTGCGAATGTGGAGTCGACCATGAGCGGCAGCCCGTGGCGATGGGCCACGTCGGCAATGGCCTCGATGTCCATCACCTCGATGCCCGGGTTGCCCAACGTTTCCCCGAACACGAGACGGGTGTCGTCGGTGATCGCTGCCTCGAAGGCCGCTGGATCGCGAGGATCGACGAACGTGGTCGTGATGCCGAACCTCGGCAAGGTCTGGGTCAAGATGTTCGCCGTACCGCCATAGAGATTGCGGGCAGAGACGATGTGTCCCCCTTGGCCCATCAGCGTGGCAACGCCGAGATGAAAGGCGGCCATCCCACTGGCGGTTGCGACGGCTCCCACCCCACCTTCGAGGGCGGCGATTCGTTCCTCGAGAACCGCCGTCGTCGGGTTCGAAATACGGGAATAGATGTGGCCGGGCTCTTCGAGATTGAACAAACTCGCCGCATGGTCTGTGTCGTCGAACATGAACGACGTCGACCAATAGATCGGCACTGCGCGAGCGCCGGTCTCTTGGTCCGGCTGGTGCCCTGCGTGCAGACTCAGCGTCGAAAAACGCAAGAAATCGGGTTCGACCATTGAGCCTCCTCGGCGCTACGCGCAGGCTAGCTGACGTGGTTCGAGGAGCGTTTGTCGAGCGGACTAGTATCGGCCTGGTGCAAATGCTCGAATGCGGGCCCAACGAGGCCCGACCGCTGTTCAGTGAAACCGGCTTCGATCGTGGGTACTGGGCTGCTGTTTGGGGCTCGCGGGCCATCTGCCGGCTGACGTCGATCGTCGATCTGCCGGAGACCATCTCGGTCCCAACCGACCGGCCTCTCATGATTGCGGCGAATCACTCGAGCCTCTTCGATCTCATCGCTGCGTTGAAGTTCCTCGGACATTTCGGGATCAACGCCCGTCTGGCGGTGAACTCGCGTTTCTTCAGCAATCCTGCCGGTGGAACGTTCCTTCGCGGAATCGGGTGCATCCCCTTCAGCCGCGATGACAAGGAGACGGCCGAACAGACGATGATCGAC
>RCMY010000432.1_pt1 | contig 39179 bp, 46 predicted proteins | sample 2041341 | NCBI WGS metagenome assembly RCMY01 (sample SAMN09708234, study PRJNA481090) | Marine sediment metagenome, whole genome shotgun sequencing project. | reverse complement strand
GCAACCGTCGAGGGGGTCCGTGACGGCAAACGAATCCGGCGCTCCGGGATTGTTCTCGCTTTGCCCCCCGGCGGTATGGGGGGAGCGACCGGTGTTCCTGCTGCCGTCGGGCTCCGGTGCCTGCTTGCCGATCGCCCGAAACCCGGCGTCCATACCCCCGAGCAGGTGATCGATCCGGATCACTTCTTCACCGCACTCGGGCCATATTGTGACCCGGTCCGTTCCGGTGACGACATGCGAGTGGTCGTTGAGGAAGAGATCGATCGCGTCGCCGACTGATTGCCGCCAAAACTCCATGACGGACGGACTGACTGCGGTTTCATCCTGCCGCGCATGGGTAAGCAATCGACGCATCTCTTCCTTCAGCACAGGGGTACCAATGTCTCTCGTCACGACCACGACCACGACCGTCACGTCCACGATCGTGACGGCCTGCACCACTCGGTTGCATCATGCCGGAGGGTGATTCGCTGCGTCGAGCCGAGGCACTGCTCGCGCCTGTCCTCGATGGACAAATCGCGACCGACGTCTGGTTCAGGAAGATCCGCGGCTATCGCCCGCGTGCCGGGCAGCGGATCCAACGGGTCGACGCCGTCGGGAAGCACCTACTGATCCACTTCGAACCGGTACTCACCCTTCGAGTCCACCTCGGCATGGGTGGCTCTTGGAGGGTCATCCCACCCGACGCCGACCCACCCAAAAGCCCGAAGCTACGCATCGTGATTCGCACCGACCTCGGCACTGCCCTCTGTTTCTCGGCGCCCACGATCGACACCTTCGTTCGAGGGACCGGTCCATCCCCCATCGATCGTCTCGGTCCCGACCTCAGCGACGACGACATCGACATCGACCTTCTCGTCAGCCGCACCCGCCGATTCGCCGAGACCAAGACGATCGCCGAAGCGCTACTTGACCAGCGTGTCGCCGCCGGGGTCGGCAACGTGTTCAAAAGCGAGATCGCTTTTCTCGCGGGCGTTCACCCGTTCACGATCGTCAAGTCGCTGAGCGACACCCAGCTCGACCAAATCTGGCAGATCGCCCATCGCCAGTTGCTCAGCAACCGCGACCGCTCGTCCCGGAAGACAACGTCTCGAACAATTGCGGGCCGGACCTATGCCTACGGGCGCCTCCACGGCGAATGTCGACGCTGCTCGAGTTCCATCGAGTTCTCGCCCGCCGGGGAGGTCACCGATCGCAGCACGTACTGGTGCCCGCACTGCCAACCCCCACCAGGTTTGGCGGTCAAGTCGACAGGGTAGGTCACTCGTACCGCTAGCTCGTGCTGCGACCAGGGGTCGTCCGGGCACCACGCCCGAGACCGCCGATCTGTCAGTACGTTCGATGCGAACGTCAAACAGCCGAGGCCGTCAGGGGCTCGTGCTCTTACGAATGGACAACGTCTCATGAACTCATTGACCATCCTGATCATCGTGGTCGGGCTGATTGCTGCGATCACCATCGCCTTCGTGATGATTCGTCGTCACCAACGGTCCGGGTCCGTTCTGGCCGCACCTTCGTCGAGCAGCAATCGTGACGTGACCTCATGACCGACCAAGTCAAACTCGTGCGGGCAAGTGCGGTGGGTGGCCTCCCGGTCGTCACGATCGACGGCGGCGAGGATGCAGCCGAGATCAAGGACATCGTCTACGACGCGGCACAGCATCATCTCATCGGGTTCACGCTGAACAAACGGGGCTGGTTTCGCGGCTCACTGAACGACATCCTTCTGGCCGAGGACGTTGTGGGAATCGGTCCCGATGCGGTCATGGTCCCGAGCGAAGACTGTCTGGACGCGCCCCCTGATGCAGAGACGGCGCTTTCGTCTCCCCGAAGTGATGTGGCCGTGGTCGGCAACGACGTCGTGTCCAGCTCGGGGGCGGTCCTCGGCAAGGTCATCGACGTCATCTTCGAGACGGGAAGACGACCAAGCGCAGTCGGCTACGAGGTCGATACGGCGAACGGAAGCGTCTTCGTTCCTTCCTCGGCCCAGATGTCACTGTCGGGCGACAACCTGATTGTTCCTGCCGAAACCGAACAGTTCACCAGCAACGATCTTGCCGGTTTCGGAGCCTCGGTCTCGTCGTTCCGCCAAATGCTCGGAGATCCCCGATGAGTTCTCACAAGATGCAGTCCATGACAGGTCAGCCCGTGATTGCGATCGACACCGCGGAGGAGATCGGCAAGGTCAAGCACTTCGTCGTCGACCGCAACGTGGAGCGCATCGACCGGCTCCACATCGACGGTCGAAAAAAGAAGGCCGTCTTCGTCGAGTGGGGCAACCTCGAGTCGTTCGGTGCTGATCGTGTGATGATCACAACCGAAACCGATCCCCACCGATCTGACGCGGAACGAGACATCGATGCCGCCCGAGGTGATATCGAACTGCTTGGCACCCGCGTTCTCGACACCACCGGCCTCGAACGTGGTGTCGTCACCGATGCCACCTTCGACTCCGAGACGGGGCGGATCATCTCGATCGACACCTCGAACGACCTCTCGATCGTCGCAGCGAGCATTCACAGCCTCGGCTCGTACGCGGTGGTCGTCGACGCGGTCTGACGCCGGCGAATCGTCGCTTCGTCACCGATCCAGCGCCGACCCCACGGGGCGTTAGGCCATCTCGGCAAGTTTGTAGTCGGCGTAGGTCTCGATTCTGGCAACGTGCTCGGGCGAGCGCCGGAGGCGGCTTGCGGTTTCGGCTCGATCGATGCCCGCCGATCGGGCGTGAAGTACCCGGCGTTCGATGGGACGCAGCCGATCCGAGTCGGCACGCTTCGAGGTGGATCGAGGCAGTTGGCTCCACTCGAGCACCCTGCTGACATGGCCCGGGCTGGACCGCAGCCGCCAGGCGATCTCCGACACCGGCATACCTTCGGTGTCGAGCTTCACAACGGTTCGGGCCAGGGGACGCAACTCGGTGACAGTCATTTCATGAAGTCCTTTCGTTCTTCGCTCCACCATCGCACGAACCCGTCGCCAATGCTCATCGGAATCGACACATCGCCGGTTGATTTTTGTCGCATCTTCGATGAAGACGCGTCAGGAAATCTCGGTTTGAATTCACCCGGTGATGGGCAGAACGGCTTCGACCTCTTGAAAGGAAGTCCGCTCATGTCAATCCTTTACATCGCTCTCATCGTCTTTGCCGTCATCGGCTTGCTCGCCGTTCTCCGTGGTCGAGCTGCCTGACAACCACCACCAACATGCCTCAATCCAACGCCGACTCACCCGACGGTCGTCGTGACCACCAGCCGACAGCAGTAGACGTCGGTGAGCCGCTCGATTCCGCAACCGGTATCGCAGCAGTGGCTTCGACGTTGAACCGGACGGTGAGTCGGCTCGGGGTTCGGCGCACGGTCAAGGCGTTGGCGCTGATCAATCAGCCGTCAGGGTTTGATTGCCCCGGCTGCGCCTGGCCAGAGCCTCATCCGTCCGAACGCAAACGAATCGAGTTTTGCGAGAACGGCGCCAAAGCGGTCGCCGAAGAGGCGACGCGTGCCCGTGCCGACGAGTCGTTCTTTGCGACCAATAGCGTCGAGCATCTCCGCGCGCAGACCGACTACTGGCTCGGCGAGGCCGGGAGGATCGTCACTCCCATGCTGAAAGCAGAGGGCGACACGCACTTCCGTGCCGTGCCGTGGGATCATGCATTCGATCTCGTCGCCGAATCGCTGCGCTCGTTGCCCGATCCCAATCAGGCGGTGTTCTACACCTCGGGTCGATCCAGCAACGAAGCCGCCTTCACCTATCAGCTCATGGTCAAATGCTTCGGCACCAACAACTTGCCGGATTGCTCCAACATGTGCCACGAGCCGACGGGCTTGGCACTCGACGATGCCATAGGAATCGGCAAAGGGTCGGTCCGACTCGAAGACTTCTACGCAGCCGACACCATCATCGTCGCCGGACAGAACCCCGGGACGAACCATCCCCGGATGCTCGCCGCGCTCGAGACGGCCAAGCACAATGGTGCCCGCATCATTGCCATCAACCCGCTACCAGAAGCGGGGCTTTTGAATTTCAAGAACCCACAGACCCCCCGAGGGCTGAGCGGCATCGGGACCGATCTCGCCGACATTCACCTTCCGATCCGTATCGGCGCCGACCACGCGTTATTCCAACTCTGGAACCATTGGCTTCTTCGCGATGCCGAACTCGGTGAGGTCACGCTCGACCGCGGATTCATCGACCGGCATTGTTCGGGTTTCGAAGACTTCCAAGCAGCGACGGCCCAGGCCGACGCCGAGGATCTTCTCGCCCAGACCGGCATGGACCAGCAGCTCGTCGCTGAGGCGTATGACATCGTGAAGTCCGCAGACCGAATGATCATCTGCTGGGCCATGGGAATCACCCAACACGTGGGAGCAGCAGCCACCATCGGCGAAATCGTCAACCTCGCACTGCTCGGCGGTCATATCGGTCGCACCGGGGCAGGGCTCTGCCCGGTCCGCGGCCATTCCAACGTGCAAGGCGACCGAACGATGGGAATCTGGGAAAAGGTCGAGCCACGCCTCAAGACGGCGCTCGAAGACGAGTTCGGAATCCAGCTACCCGCCGACAATGGCACCGACACCGTCGACGCCGTACGAGCATTCCGCGATGGAAAGGCTTCGGTGTTCGTTGGCCTCGGCGGCAATTTCCTGCGCGCCTCACCCGACACCTCGGCGACCGAAGCAGCAATGTCGGAGCTGACGCTCACCGTCAACCTGTCCACGAAGCTGAACCGATCCCACCTCGTCACCAACCGAACATCACTGATCCTTCCGGTGATCGGCCGCACCGAGGTCGACCGACAAACAGGTGGTGAACAGTTCATCACCGTCGAAGACTCCATGGGCATGGTGCATGCCTCGACGGGCACCCTCGAGCCGCCCTCGCCCGACGCACGCAGCGAAGTGTCGATCATCGCTTCGCTGGCTCAGCGACTCTTGGGGTCGGAGCATCCCATCGACTGGCTGTCGCTGTCGGCCGACTACGACACCATTCGGGACCACATTGATCACACGATCCCAGGCTTCAACGATTTCAACGCTCGCGTACGCCAACCGGGCGGGTTCGAACTGCCGCACCCGCCTCGTGACAGCCGGAGCTTCGAAACATCCGACGGCAGGGCACACTTCACGATCGCCGTCCCCAACACTCCGACCGCTACCGAGAATCAGCTGATGCTCCAGACGATGCGGTCGCACGATCAGTACAACACCACCATCTACGGCCACGATGATCGCTACCGGGGTCTGGCCGGCAATCGTCATGTCGTGCTCGTCAACCCCGTCGACATCGAACGCCTCGGGTTCAATCCAGGCGACCACGTCGATCTGGTCTCCCGCTACGACGGCCAACAACGACGAGCCAAGGGATACCAGGTCGTCTCCTATCCCACGCCTCTTGGCTGCGCCGCCGCCTACTACCCAGAGACCAACATCCTCGTGCCGCTCGACCATCACGCCCCAACAGCACAGACGCCGGCGTCGAAGTCGATTGCCATCACGCTCGAACCGGTGCCGGTCTCCCGCTGAAGTGGGCGGAGGGTTCATCCGCAGGGAGCCGAACAGTCGTCCGAACGCACGTCCGAAGGCCAAACGCACAACGGGCGCTCCATCATCGCGTGATGATGGAGCGCCCCCGGTCTTTCGGCCGTCATGCAGGCGAAGTCTGCTGTCAGCTCACGGAGTTGCGCAGAGCCTTCACTTCGTCGTGCGTCCGCTTGACTTCGGCGAATTGGCGGGTCACGACGGTACGCAGTTCGGGCGAAATGTCAGCCTCGAGCGCCTTCTCATATTCCGAGACAGCGTGATCCTCGCCCTGTTCTGCCGCGTCGAGGACACCCGAGGCGCTACTCCCGGTGAGTGCATCCTTGAGCGACATCCACCCACGGTGCACCGCAGCTGCGACGGAGCCCGATTCATCGATGTCGTCACCGTAGCGGGCGGCCATTGCGTCGAGCTCGGAGGCAAACCCGGCCCGCTGCTGTGAGAATTCTCGGAACTTCGGTGCGAGATCGGCTCGGTCTGTCGACGCCAGCTTTTCCGATGCGTCGGCGAATCCCTTCTCTCCATCTCGCAGGGTCTCAATGAGATCTTTGGTGGTGCTTTCGTCAGTCGACATGTTTCTCCTCGTTGCAAATGGGGACGAAGCTCGTCTCCTCGTCGTGCCTTTCCCGACATCGCCTCGCGTACACCTCCAAAACGAGAATTTTCGGGAGGCTGGTGTCACGATCGACCCGAGACGATTCTCACGAGGCGCAAGTCACAAGGGCAGCGAAACGTCTCCGACACCTGACCGTCTGAGTCGGTTTCGTTTCCGATCTATCGGGTAACCCACCGGCACAAAAACCATGGATGGGAAGACCATGGACGAGAAGACCATGGACGAAAGGACATCGACATGATCAACATCTGGGCCTACTCGGCGCAATCCGGACGCGACACCCAGGCAGCAATCATTGGGTACAACGTCAAAGCGACCGATGGCAACATCGGTGAAGTGACGGAAGAATCCGTCAATGTCGACGACGGCCACATTGTCGTCGACACGGGATTCTGGATCATGGAAAAGAAGCGACTCATTCCGGCGGGCGCCGTTTCGAGCATCGACTACGAGAGCCAAACGGTTCGACTCGCGCTCAGCAAATCAGAGGTCAAACACGCCCCGGACTATGTCGTGGAGTCAACGATCTCCAACGACGCCGCGTATCGTGAGCGCTTGGCTGCGTACTACCACCCGTGGATTGGTACGTGACTCATCCGGGCGGTGGCGCATCAGAGCGTGATGTTCAGAGCGTGATGTTTGCCAACGGCCCGCGCTGGCTATGCCTCGCGAATGTCAACCACACCAAAGCAGCCCGTCGAGGTGTCGACCGCCGAGGCAGCAAAAGCTGACGAGGCCGACGACACGGTCGTGACTCACGGCGGCGAACGCCAGATCGAACCTGGATCCGACGGCGGCCGCGCCGCGGTGCGCCGGCACCGAGATCACGCCGACAGTCTCGAGTCGTCTTCCTATCGAGACACCGACGAGGCCGGCCGTGTTCGAGACGCCGTCCCCATTGTGGAGGATGAGATTGCGGAAAATGAGGAAGAGGCAGGATGAGCGACCTCGATCCGGCGACGGCCCACGAGATCATGCAGCAGGTGACCAACCCAAAAGCCGACCAGCTCGAACGCCATAGCGTCGACGCCGTGGTGATCGGGCTTGGTGGCGCCGGCGAGCAAATCGCTTCACGACTTGCCGATGCAGGCTGGGACGTGATCGGGTTCGAACCGGAAAGGGTCGGCGGTGAATGTCCCTTCATCGCCTGCGTTCCGAGCAAGTCACTACTCCATGACGCACTGTCGACCGAACGGACGTGGGGAGAGGCGGTATCGAGACGGAAGGAACTGACCCACCACCTCGACGACGCAATCCACGCCGACGAACTCACCGACTCCGGTGTCATGCTCATTCGAGAGTCGGCCTCGATCGTCGGCGAGCGAACCGTCCGATCCGAACACCACGAGGTGACAGCCGACCACGTCATCATCGCCACCGGTTCCGCTCCGTTCCGACCGCCGATCGACGGGATCGATCTTCCCCAGGTGTGGTGGAGCGAGGACGCACTGACCAGTGACGAACTCCCGGCCCGGCTCGTCATCATCGGGGGCGGTGCCATTGGCAGCGAGCTGTCCCAGGTGTACGCCGCCAACGGATCACAGGTCACCGTCCTCGAAGCTGCGTCTCAGCTGCTCGTCGACGCCGAACCGGCCGTCTCGGAGGTTCTCGCAGATGCACTCCGCGACGCCGGGGTGACCGTCCGACTCGACGCCGAGGTCGAGGCCATCACACCCGAGGCAGCCGGTGTCTCGATTCACCTGGCCGCCGGAGACGAAGTCGGCGCTGACCGTGTCCTGATCGCCACCGGCGTGACGCCGCGGCTCGATGGCATCGGCCTCGACGCGCTTGGTCTCGTCCCGGATGACCTCCGCATCGATGACTGCGGTCGGGTCGCCGACCTCAGCTGGCTGTGGGCGGCCGGCGACGTCACTCCGCAGAGCGCGTGGACTCATGGCGCCACATATCAATCCCGGGCGCTCATCGACCGCCTCCTCGACAAGGCGTGGATCGAAGCACCGCTCATCATGCCTCGATGCGTCTTCACCGACCCTCCCCTCGGCGTCGTCGGCGACACCTTGGCCACGGCGCAAGAGAAGGGAGTCGATGCCTTCATCGGTCAGGCGAGCTACCGAGACACGGTCCGATCCAAGACAGACGAGATCGAACACGGGGTCGCCGCCATCGTGGTCGACCGGTCATCGGATCGGATCATCGGTGCCTCGATAGCGGGGCCCCGAGCCGACGATCTGATCCAAATCATCACGGCGTTCATGGCCAGTTCAGCCACACTCGAGACGGCCCATCGAACCGTCTTCCCCTTTCCGACGCTCGGTCAGGTCATCGAACTCGCCATCGACGACGCCGTGACACAACGCTGATCGTTGTTTGGATTCCTCACCGATCTCACGACGTCCGATGCTCTCACGACGTCCAATGCATCGATTGCCTTGGTCCCGCGACGACAAACGGTAGGCTTCGCCGCTGGTTGAGGCACAAGGCTCAGCCGTCAGGCCCATTGCCTGCCAAACCGGCACCGGGATGAGAATCCCTGCGCCGCCGCTCCCCACCTTTCCAGGAGATCAGCCCTCGTGGCCGCAAACAAGCTCACCACATTGCAAGAGTCAGAAGCTCGCCGGAAGGCAGCTGAGGAAGCCAAAAAGAACAAGACAACGGTTGTCCGATCAGACGCCGAGAAGGCCGCCCGCAAGGAGCGAGTCGAAAAAGCCAAAGATGCGCTCGCGCGTTCGGTCAGCTTGAAGGGCGACCACGTAGCGACCGCCCGGTCTGCACTCAAAGACTTCCTACGCCGTCTCAACGAGCCAAAGCAGCCCGACGAGGCTCGATTCGAATCGTTGATCGAGGCGCCGTTCAAGGTTCCGCCAAAGAAGAAGTCGAACGACCGCTTCTGATGCCTCTTGGCCACGGCTGAGAGCGCTGCCGCCTCTCAGGGTCCGAACGACCCTGAGAGGGGCGCCCTTGCGTTGATCGAAACCGCTTTGCCGCTAGCGAAGGGCCATGGACAGGTACTGGCTCAGCGACGCCGACCGGGCGACGAGCTCGCGCAACACCAGATCTTGGAACTCGAGTGCCAGCGTTGGCTGCTCTCGTCGGAGCCGCTCGTAGTCGGCCTTGGCGAACTCGAGGAGTTCGGCGCACGTGTCTGCGGTGATCTCGGCCGAGCGTTCACCATCGGTGAGCACCGACAGTTCGCCAACGAGGGCGCCGCACGAGATTCGACGTAGCCGATGTCGTGATCCGTCGGGGTCGATCCGAGTGACGATGAGGCTGCCGGCAATGAGAAGGAATATCGTTTTTCCCGGCTCACCCTGTCGAATGAGAATCTCACCGGCTTTGATCGTGCGCTTCGTGAACTCGGCTCGGAGTTCGCTGGAGAGTCCGCCGAACGGGTCGGCGTGGTCGACGCTCACCTGACCGAGTTCGCGTTCCAGTACTCGTTCTTCGGCGAACTCGAGTGCGTCGTCGAGTTCCTCGAACAGGGTGCGGTTTGGACCTTCCACCGCTGACCGCAGTGACGGCGCCAGGCCCGAGATCAAGAGTGACGTGTCCGCATCTGCCGTCGCTCCCGCCAACTGATCGAGCAGGGCGAACGCCGAGGTATCGATTCCGGTGACGTGTCGGAAGTCGAGCACCAGGAAGTCCACGGCAGCATCGGACTCCTCCAAGAGCAAGCGAACTCGGTTCGCCACCGTGGTGAACGAACCGAAGAACAGGTAGCCAGTCAGCTGGAAGATCACCACGCTGTCATTGGCTGACAGCAGTTGACGATGGGCCGCAGTTCGCGTGACTCGGCTCGGCGTTTCGTAGCCCCTCGCTTCGAGACGGATCGGATCGACTCGGCTGTAGCGCAGCACGAAGATCAGGCAGGCAACGACCAGCCCCACCGTGATGCCTTCGAGAATTCCGACCGTTGCAATGAGCACGAGGATGACCGTGCTCAGCAGTCGCTCCACCCGGCTGGGTGTGCCAAGCATCGACGACCCCCAGTTGAGCAGCAGCCCGATGCCGACGGCGACGAGCAGACCGCCGGCGATGAACCTCGGCGTGTACCCGAGGAGTCCGCTGCCAACCATGGCGGTCAGAACGCACACCGCAGCGGTGGCGAGCGGAACGAACCTCGTTCTCGCCCCCATCTGCCGGGCCAGTGCAGTGTCACCAAGGGCGTGGAAGCCCGGAGGGGCGCCCAGCGGAGCAATCAGCAGATTCGTGAGACCGGTCGTGCGAAGCTCGCCACGCATGTCGAGCCGGGACCCGGTCAAGACCTCCAGCCCCGAGAGGTTGAGCAACAGGGCCATCAGCGAGACAACGACAACGGCAAGAACCGAGCCGGGGCTGGCGATGATGTTGGACCAATTGACCAGCTGCAGCTCGCTGGGCGTGATGAGCTGCACGCCCGATCCGGGCGGGAAGGGACCGATCAGCCAGTTTGCATCCTCGACGACCGAGATCGATGACGACGCAACCACGACCCCGAAGAAGGTCACGCCGGCGGCGGGCACGAGCGCACTGATTGCGATTGGCGAAACACCGGGCCGAGATCCGAGGACCTGCATGCCGACACCCAGCGCCAGGCCGGGAAGCCAGAACTGCAGCACTTGAGGCTCGAAGAGTCCGGCGATGTCGTCTCGCCCAAGCGACGAGCCGACCATCACATCGAATCCACCCTTCACCAGCAGCCAACCCGTACCGGCGATGAAGCCGCCGATCACCGTTGTCGGCAAGAATCGCACGATGCCCGCCAGACCGAAATACCCGATCACCGTCATCGCAAGCGCGGTAACGGCGGTGATGCACACGATGAGCACCAACACGTCGAGCGGAGCACTGTCGGCAGTCGTGCTGTCGGCAGTCGCGCTGTCGGACGATCGCTTGGCGACGGCCGCTGCGACCGCTATCAGGACGACCGCCGGCCCGTCCTGGATCACCGCGACTGCCGGAATGAGGCGGCTACGCCAACCGATGAGACCAGTCACAATCGCCGTCGCCAGGATGTAGTTCGTCGTTGCTCTTGGCAGCCCAGCTTCCAGGGGGCCGGCGAAGATCAAAGCGGCGACGGCAATTGCCATACCAATGCCAGAGATCGACATCGCCAGCGCGGCAATGAGCTCGGCAATGGCGTCGCCAACCGACCGTTTGTCGCCTCGTTCTGCACCTCGCAAGTAGAACCGTCCCTCCGACTGGGGACTGATGGTAGACGCTGCACCATGGGGTACACCCCAGAGCCGTATGGGGGCAAGCCCTCATACGGCGCACGGGTTCGAGCGTCGACGATGAGTACATGATCGGCAACGCCCCCTCCCCCATCCTCGCCTGGCTCATCGACCACGCAGTAATCATCATGTTCGCGTCGATCACAGCGACGGTCATCGGCGAGTTGGTCGTGCGTCGATTTCGCAACCGATCGATAGATTTCGGCGGCTCGATGACGTCCATCACCGCCGGTATCGCCTACATCGCAGCCAAGGGAGTCGTGTCCAAGGTCATCGCACTCGCGGTTGCGATGTACGTGTACGACCACCATCGACTCTTCGATCTGGACGCAACCAACCCGCTGGTCTGGCTCGGCATCTTTGTTGGCCGAGATTTCGCCTATTACTGGATCCACCGCGCCGAGCACCGGTGCAAGATGCTGTGGGCGTCGCACATGATCCATCACTCTTCGGAGGAGTTCACCTTCACCACCGCCGTCCGGATGCCGTGGATGGAGTCGCTCTACAAGCCCGTGCTCGGTCTGTGGGTTCCCCTCCTCGGTTTCCACCCGCTCGCCTTCGCCGCAATGGGCGCCCTCGTACTCATCGCAGGCCAGTTCCAACACACCGAACTCATGCGTCATCGGACGGTCCTCGATCTCGTGTTCGTGACACCGTCGGCCCATCGGGTCCACCACGGATCGAATCGTGAGTACGTGGACAAGAACTTTGGATCGATGTTGATCGTCTGGGATCGGATCTTCGGGACCTTCGCCGCGGAGGCGACACCGGTGATCTATGGCCTGACCGGCGGCAAACGGGTTCGAACGCCCGGTGATGCGCTGGTCGGCGGCTACCGCGACCTGTGGCTCGACCTTCGAGGACTCGGTGTGCAGGATTCGATCCGCCACCTTGGCGCTCGCCCGTGACCGCTGCCGACTGACCACTGCCGACTGACCGCTGCCGATCGACCGCGTCGCACGATGACGGCGCCGTGACCACCAGCGGAGGGAGGTTCAACGCTCAGCTGGTTGAACGAGCCTCTCGTGCGTCTTCCGACTCGGCGACATCCAGCTCAGGCCGCTCCAACAAGAACGTGCCACACAGTTCGTAGGTGGTTCCACACTGTGGGCAGGCCCATAGCCACGCCCACCGCTGTTGTAACGGCTGATCGCATGCTGGGCAATGGGCTACGAATATCGACATCACGACCCTGTCCTTGGTGAGGGTGCCCCTGGTCGCTCTCACTCTAGATGGTCGGCCTCTGATCGACCCGGGTCGTTGGTCCTTCCATCGGATCTCACCCTTACGGGTCCCGAGCGGGCAGACTTGTCAACAGTGGATGGTCCGTTCAACACGACGAAATCGAGTGCAGTCTCCGGTGGTCCGGACTTGACCTTGGTCAACGGCCGCACCTTCACGGTTGCTCGCGCCACCGGAGCGGTGACCGAACCAAGCGACGGGACCGTGTTCGAGGATCAACGGATCGTGTCGCGCTTCGATTTCACCATCACCGACAGCGAGAACCCTTCTCCCCGACGTCACCTCAGCACGACCAGTCCCGCCCCGTTTCACGCAGTGTCGGTCTTCCAGCCCGACCCCAGGGCCCCGGCCTCCGACGGCGAGCCCACCGAGCACTATGTGCATCGCCAATGGATCGGGCGAGGAGTCCGCCACGACATCGAGATCCACAACGCCGCCAACGTAGCCATCGAACGGACGCTGGAAATCTGGGTCGCCGCTGATTTCGCCCACCTGTTCGACGTCAAGGCAGGCCGTCCCGACACCAGCGATGTACCACTCGACATCACCGACCATGGCCTCATGTTCAACGCCGCCGATTCACCAGACGCCGTTCGTGTCGATGCCGAACCAACGCCAACGGCCATCCACGCCGAGCAAGGGCGATTGGTCTGGGAGCTGGCGTGCGAGCCCCGCGATTCCACCGTCGTCCGGATCACGTTCGAACCGTTGTGGGACGGTGAATCCGCCGGACTGACCTTTCCGCTACACACGACCCCAGCGACGTTTCACTCGGCCACCCCGGGCCATGCCAGGGCTCGAATCACCACGACCGATCAACGATTGGCGAGAGGTTTCGATCAGTCGCTCGACGACCTCGCATCGCTACGGATCTTCGATCCTGTTCACCCCGAACGAGTCGTTGTAGCCGCCGGGGCACCCTGGTTCATGACCCTGTTCGGCCGCGACTCGCTTCTCACCTCATGGATGGCACTGCCCTTCGAACCCGACCTCGCCGTCGGGGTCCTGTTGTCGCTGGCGGGTCTCCAGGGCACCCGCATCGATCCCGTCAGCGAGGAGCAGCCGGGCAAGATCCTTCACGAGCTACGCCGCCAGAGCGGCCAGAGCGCCTTCGGCAACCGAGGCCGCTACTACGGCACGGTCGACGCCACGCCGCTGTTCGTGATGCTCGCCGCTGAAACTCGACGCTGGGGCCACCTCGACGACGACCGTCTCGAGCATCTTTGGCCCCATCTCGAAGCTGCCGTCGGTTGGATTCTCGCCGCCATCTCCTCCAGTACGACGGGCTTTGTGTCCTACCAGCGAAGCACCGAACATGGATTGCTGAACCAGGGGTGGAAAGATTCCGGTGACGGGATCAGCTTCGCTGACGGTCGCATGCCATCGGGCGCCATTGCGCTCGCTGAGGTGCAGGGCTACGCGTACGCAGCGCTGCTCGGAGCCGCCGAACTGAGCGAGCAACGCGTCGCAACGTCGCAGCTCGACCCTGACCAACTGCGGCGCACCGCCCAACAGTTGCGTGAGCGTTTCAACGCCAAATTCTGGCTGGAGAAACGATCGATCTTCGCGGTCGGCCTCACCGACGACGACCATCCGATTGATTCACTCACCACGAATCCTGGCCATGCGTTGTGGGCCGGCATCGCCGACGACGAACTCGCCGTTCGCCACATTGCCCGAACGATGGACGAGCTTTGGACGGGGTGGGGTCTGCGGACGCTCTCGCCTCACGCTGCGGCCTACAACCCGGTCAGCTACCACAACGGTTCGGTCTGGCCCCATGACACCGCCATCGTCGCGGCCGGTGCCCGCCGATACAAGTGTTACGACGCTGCCCAGACGATCATCGAAGGTGCCCTCGATGCTGCCGAGGAGTTCGACGGCCGGCCGCCCGAGCTCTTTGCCGGGATCGCCCGTTCCGACATCCCCGCTCCGGTGACCTATCCCGGATCCTGCTCGCCCCAGGCGTGGGCCAGCGCAAGCACCCTGCTCCACCTGCGAACCCTGGCCGGGCTCGAACCATCGGGATCGGCTGACGGCGAACTCGTCACCGGCAGGGCCCTGTCCACTCGTGATCTCGTGATTTCCGGCGTCCGTTTCGCCAAGCAGACCCGAACCATCCAGATCAGCTCGCCCCGCACCATCTGAGCGCACGAGTTTGGCGAGTCTCCAACGCGGGTATGTGAAGACGGGTTGGCGGATCGCCAACGAGGAAGTTCCACCCCAACTGTGGGAGGGTTGAACGATGCTCGAAAGCCAACTCCTTCCCACCATCGGTGGCCAAGGATCGATGCACGTACCGTCCAGGAAAATGAGGTATTCAGATGAGCACCGTCGGAGACCACGCCAACCGCCACCCCGTGAGCGTTCTCACCACCACTCGCGCCAATGACGCCGCGCAGTTCATGGCTGAGTTCGTCATCGGCGACGTGCTGGTGTGCGATCCCGAGACCAATCGAGTGATCGGGATCTGCACCGACCGAGACCTTCTCGTTGCAGTAACGGCCAAGAACCTCGAACCGAACAGCGTCGATGTCGGCGACATCTGTAGCGCCGATCCCATCACCGTTGCGTTGGAGACCGACCTGCAAGAAGCCATCGAACTCATGAAAGTCCACGGCTTACGACGACTGCCGGTCGTCCACCCGGATGGGACACCAGCCGGCGTGATCTCGGTGGCCGACCTCGTCGACACCGACCACGTTGATGATGCAACATTCCGAGCCGTCGTTCGCGCGTCGGTTGCTCGACAACGCGAACGCCGGACCCATAACGCCGGATGACCGGACCCATCACGCCGGATGACCGGACCCGGCACGCCGGATGAGAAGCAACCGAATCACGGTCGAAACACGCTGACGAAACTTCGACCTATTCGCTCGAGAGCTTGGCGTCCTTGTGCTGAGAACCAAAGATCGTCGGTGGACCCTGCTTCGACCAGTCCGGTGCACCGTGCATCCGCCGACCCTCGATTTCCAACAACTGCGTTGCCGGGCCACCGATGATCACACCACTGGTTCGACCGGTGACTCCGTTGGCGCCGATACCTGCCACCGGATACGACTCAACCGCCGAATAGGTCTGCAACAGAAGCGGTCGGGGCCGAGGTGACCCGTTCGGCTGCGAACCGTGAACCATGCAGCAGTTGTGAACCGTGACAGAACCGGCCGGGCCCTTCAACCACACCATCTCCGACATGTCGATCGAGGAAACCTCGTGATCGGCGATGGCCCCAGCCCATGACCCGTCGGCATCGTAGAGATCGTAGAGCCGACCGGTGTGGCTACCGGGCAACACCCCCATCGGCCCCATCTCATCGTCGACGTCATCGAGATAGACCCCGATGGTCAGCGGCGTGAAATCGGTGTGGGGCCAGAACTGGATGTCTTGGTGCCACTTCACCTCCTCACCACCACCTGACCATTTGTAGTTGAGCTTCGAGTGGTGATAGCGCACCGGTCCGCCAAGCAGCTCCATCGCCAGCTGGGCCGGCGGTCCCTCCAGGGTGAAGCGGCGGAAGGTGTCGTGGTTGTCGACCGGCGAATTCAGCCGTCGCAGTTTCGGCCGGTTGGCGGTGTGGCTCGGCTCGACGTCGAGAATCCGGGTCGATGCCGTCACCTCGCGGCTCATCTCGACGAACTCGGCCGATGCCGCCCTCAGCTCGGCCAACCATTGCTGGTCGACGAAACCCGGTAGCTGCAGGTAGCCGTTGCGACGGTAGAAGTCCTTCTCATCGGTCGACAGCTTCGGCGAATCGATCATCGTGCTCATCGCCAGAACCTAGCTCAGAGGGGGCCGACCGGTCAGACGGCGGGGACGGCTTCTTGCAGGGCGTCGCCTGCCATGGTGATGCGATTCATCAGTCGGGCGTGACCGTCGTAGTCGTTGAGCGCCCAGTGCCAGGTCGATCGATTGTCCCACATGGCCAACGACCCGACCTCCCACGTGAACTGGATCCAATGCTCGTCTTTGGCCATGTGAGCGAACAAGGCGTCGAGCAACTCGCGCCCCTCCGCGTCTGACAAACCCTCGATGCCGATGGTGAACGCCGGGTTCACGTACAACAACGGCACTCCCGTTTGCGGGTGACCGATGACGATCGGGTGCAGAACGTTCGCCCCTACGGCATCGGGATTCTGAAGCCGACCGCCGGAGGATTCGGTGTAGGCGCTCGTTGCGCCGAAGACGTGCGCACTCGAGTGGATCGCCCGGCGACCGACAATGCGGGACCGAAGGTCGTCGTCGAGTGTGGTCAACGCGGCTGCAACACTGAGGAACCGAGTGTCGCCGCCCTTGGGAGGAACGATCTTCGCGTGGAGGATGGATCCCCGCGCCGGGATCTGGTCGTAGCTGTGATCGGTGTGCCAGCCTCCTCCGATGTTGGTGGTGTCGGTTGGCTCTTTTCGGACCTCGGCAACACGCGGGTGACCTTCGACCGGCCGAAAGAACCGGTTCACGTCGATCTCGCCCAACCGGGCGGCGAAGCGTTCATGTTCGCTGGCGTCGAGTGCCTGTTCGCGGAAGAACAGCACACCATGGTCGCCCCACGCGGTGGAGATCTGCTCGATGTCGGCATCGGATGCCTGTCGGAGCTCGATCTCGGTCACCTCGGCTCCCAAGGGTCCGTTGCAAGGCGTGATCTTCATGATGCGGTTCTCCTTCTCGATGTTGGCGACTGTAGCGAAGGAGAAGTGTCGCGGTAATTTCCGCCCTGAGAATTGCTCTCCCATCGTTCGACCGGCAGGGATGACGGCTCAGAATGGTTCGGCGATGGCGTCGAGTGCAATCCGGATCATGACATCGACGGCATCGACCACGAGGTCCCGATGAGGGTCGTAGCCAGACATGTCGGTGTCACCATCGGCCAGAGGGTTGCCGTCGATCGCCAGGATCGCGCCGGCGGCGGCACCGTGCAGCGACGCCGTGATGAACAGGGCGGCGCACTCCATCTCGATGGCGACAACCCCTGCCCGCTGCCATCGATCGAGGTCTTGACCCAATACCGGGTGCGGATAGAAGAGAGCATTGGTGAGAACGACGCCTTCGGCGACCGATTCGGTGGCGCCATGGCACGCCCGACGGAGCGACATCACCACGTCGAGGTCGGCGACGGCGGGGAATCCGATCGGTACGAGCCCGGCCGTGACACCCTCGTCTCGCACAGCAGCCGTCGCCACCACCAGGGTCCCGTCGGTGATGTTGGGCTGCAGACCGCCTGCGGTTCCAGCACGAATCAAACGGCGGGCGCCGGAGCGGCAGAGTTCCTCGAAACACACGGTGGCGCCGGCGGCACCAACACCGTGGGAAACGACCCCGACGTACTCACCGTCGTGGCTGCCACCAAAGGTGACGTATTCACGGTTGGAGGCCAGTTGTTCGGCGTCATCGAGCAACTCGGCGACCAGTGCGGCCCGACTCGGGTCACCGACCACCAGGACGCGTTCGGGAACGTCACCGGCCCGGATACCGAGAAGGGGCAGGACGTCATCGGGTCTGGCATGGACCGGGTCGATCATGGGTGCTCCTGGTCGTGCGGTGTCGGTGTCGTGCGGTGTCGGCGAATACTGCCGATCGTAGCGCTCAGCCTCCACCCGTGGAACGCAGACGCTGTGGGTCACACGCTCCGTGGGTCGCACATCCGTGGGTCACACACCCGCATGGGCTTCGGTTCGACGATTGGAGACCGCTGCCGACTGGGCATCGTCGATCGCATCAGCGGAGAAGGCGGCCTCGAGGCCCTGTGTGGTTGCTTCTGCAGTGAGGCGATCGTGGCGGTCTGACGCCAACGAGTGGGCGGCACCGCCGGCGATGACACCGAAAGCCGGACCCCCCCAGAAGGCGCAGAAGAGGCCGACACCCAATGCGCTGGCGACTCCGCCCGTAATGGCCCAGATCAGGGCTGCGGTGATCGCGAACAGGAATGTCGTCGCGAAACCCATTGCCACGATGATCGACTGAGTCATGGATGGCTGCTGGATGGAGGCGGTCGGAGTCATTTGGCTACATATCCCTTTGTTTGGCTCCCTTACATTGTGGGCTGTTCATCGGTCATGTCCTGGTGTCCGAAGATGACATGATTGAGCCGAACACCTGTCCATTACCCACACACACGTCTGGCTACGTCGAAGTCGTCGCCTTCCACGGCCCGTCGTAGTGACGGAAAACGTAGATAGCGATCGAGCATTCGAGGGAGCGGGCGCTATCGCCAAGCAGCGGCCCTGCGATCGCCTCGATTCGGGCCAACCGGTTCTTGAGCGTGTTGTAGTGGACGTGTAACCGGCGGGCGGCCTCGGCCATGTTGTGGGACTCGAGCCACATGCCGAGGGTCACGACGAGATCGGTGTTGTGGGAGCGGTCGTAGGCCACGAGCGTTCCGATGGCTTGCTCGACGAAGTCGGCGAGGTCGTCAGTAGGGGTGGAGGCCAGGAGCCGTTCGAGGCCGAGTTCGTCGAAAACCTCGGTGACGTGACGACCCTTTGCCCAGCGACCGACATCGACAGCCCGGCTTGCCTCCACGTAACTACGCGGTAGCTGGAGCGGGTCATCCACACAGCGTCCGACGCCGATGCTAACGGTCACCGACGTGACCCTCTCGTCGAGTTCTTGGCGGAGCATCTCGGCGATTCGGCGTCGCTCCGCCGGATCTGGGCTCTGAGGCGCGACGAGGGCCGCGACCGACGTACTCCTGGCCCAGACGATGGCATCTTCTCCGAGCGTGGCGCGGGCCGCGAATGAGATCATTCCGATCGCGGTTGACAGATGCTCACGATCGGTCCACGGGTCGACCGAAACGAGCAGGACCGCTCGGGGTCGAGCAAGATCCCAGCCGAAGCTGGCCGCGCGCTCGACCACATCAGCGATATCACCGGCGTTGCCGGCAATCAACTCTTCGAGTGACGCAGCGGCAAAGCGCTCCCGATCGGCGGATGCTGCGGTGGCGTGAGCCTGTCGGATGGCGACGGCGATGGCGAGCGAGGCGCGCTGGAGCGCCAGGTGACCGTCCTCATCGAGTTCACCATCAACGGCGAAAGCAAGCACCTCACCGTAGACATCCTCCCCCGCCACGATCGCCTGCCGGACGGCGGGACCACTCGGCACCACGACGTTGTCTGCGACATCAGAGGGAACAACGACCATGGGTCGTCCCTCGGCGTCGACCACCGCGACCGGACAACCAAGCAGGGAGTGAAGCGCTGCGGCGATCTCCGCCGGACCCCCACCCCCAAGCACGATCGGGGTGAACCTTCGATGGATATCGAGCACGCGTTCGAGACGCCGACCCTGAGCCTCGAGCAGAGCATCGAGAATTGCGCTCGTCACGTCGGCGAGTTCCGTTGTCGCCGGAAAGGTGATGAAGGGAACCGCATGCCGGTTGGCTGCTGCGATCAGGCCGGAGGGAAGTGGCTCTGACTCGTTCAGCCGTACCGCAACCGCGGCAACGTGCGCGGCCTCCAAACGGCCGACGAGGTACTCCCACCCTCTGCCGTTGTCCACGACGGTGTCGGCTGCTGCGACCACGAGGTCGTTGGCCCTTGCTCGATGCAGGCGATCGGGAGTCGATACCAGCTTTGCGCCACCCACGCTTCGGGTCATCCCCCCGGCACCCGCAACAACGCGCGCCTCGTCGGGAAGTGATTCGACCACATCGCCGACATCGAAGCTCCGCCACATGCCGTCAGTCTGCCCGACGAAGCATCTGGCGGCACCGCGTTGCAAGCCCGCCTCGCATTGAGACAACTCGAACGTCGGCTATGAAGGGCCGATGAACAGATCCACAGCATTCGTTCTCGGCGGTGGCGGACAACTCGGTGCCCACGAAGTCGGCATGTTGAGCGCCCTACTCGACCTCGGGATCCAGCCCGAACTGGTCGTTGGCACCTCGATCGGCGCGATCAATGGCGCGATGATCGCCGCCGACCCTACCCCGGCCACCGTCGAGCATCTGCGCGACCTGTGGACCAGTCTCGGCCGAGCGGGGGTATTCGGCGGCTCACTCCTCGATCAGGTCAAGACCCTGGCCCGGACGGGAACACACCTCTATGACAACGCTCATCTCCGCAACCTGCTGACCGAGGTCTTGCCGGTGGAACGCATCGAAGACCTGGCGGTCCCGTTCGAATGTGTGGCGGCCAGCATCGAACAAGCAACCGTCCATTACTTCACCGAGGGCCCGCTCGTCGACGCCATCATGGCCTCCGCCGCCGTCCCCGGTTTGTTGCCACCGGTCGAGATCGATGGCGAACATTTCCTCGACGGTGGCCTCGTCGCGTCGATTCCGCTCGACCGCGCCGTCGACCTCGGCGCCACCACGATCTACGTCCTACAGGTCGGCCGAATCGAGGAGCCGCTGGTCGTGCCAACCAAGCCATGGGAGGTGGCGATGGTCGCGTTCGAGATCTCGCGCCGCCACCGCTTCGCCGAGTCACTCAGATCACTTCCCGACGGCATCGACGTGCACGTACTCCCGACCGGAGACCCGAAGTCGTTCAACGACCTTCGCCAATACCGTCAGGGAGGCGCCGATGATGTCGAGCAACGAATCGCCATCTCACGGGAGGCGACGCTCGAGTATCTCGAACGACTCCAATGAAACTTCCGCCACGATGGGCAAGGCGCGTCATTCTCTGGCCGCTGCCGGTGCTCGCAGTCTTCCTCTATCTCACCACCGTGCCGCTCCTCCTCATCGCTGCGCTGATGATCTCCACTCGACTGCCGGGGAAACGACGCGCCGTCAGAAGCCTGGGCCTCGCCACTGCCTATCTGGCAGTGGAAGCAATGGTGACCGTCGCCGCGCTCGCTCTCTGGATTGGATCCGGGTTCGGATGGAAGCAATCAACTCCGAGGTTCGTCGGCTACCACTATCACCTCCTCCGTTGGGCTCTCCGCGTGATGGTCCTGGCGACGACACGGTTGTTCTCGCTCGAGATCAGAAGCGCCGGCCGCCACCTACCCGCCGATGACGGTGACGACACGACAACGGAGAATCCGTTGATCGTCATGAGTCGTCACGCCGGTCCCGCCGACTCACTCCTGCTGGTGCACGAAGTGATGTCGTGGCACGGGCGCCGACCGCGCATCATCGCCAAGGACACCCTGCAGTTCGACCCAGCGCTCGACATTTTGCTGAATCGTCTGCCGAACCGGTTCGTTTCCACCCAACCCGGCGACGGCGCCCGAACCATCGAGGCGATCACCGAGTTGGCCAGCGACATGACCAACACCGACGCCTTCGTGATCTTCCCCGAGGGAGGAAACTTCAGCGAGAAGCGACGCATCAAAGCCATCGACCGCCTACGAGCCGGCGGATACGAAGCGGCCGCCGAGCGTGCAGCCGCGCTGCGAAACGTTCTCCCTCCGAGGCCGGCGGGGTCGCTGGCCGCAATGTCTGCATGCCCGACCGCCGACCTCGTCTTCGTGGCCCACACCGGCATCGACCAGATCGCAACGGTGAGCGATCTCTGGGCCGCAATTGCGGACCACAATGTCATCCAGCTCAGCTGGCAGGTCCTGCCCGCCGAGCGAATCCCGAGCACCGACGAGGACCGCGCCGAGATGCTGTTCACGATCTGGGAACAGATCGACGAATGGGTCGAGTCCCGCAAGCTGCCCGCGTAGCGGATTCAGGGCTTCCGTTGGCCAACGAGACAACTGCATAGCGACAACTACGTAGCGACAACTACATAGCGACAACTACATAGCGACGGAAACTGTTTGCCACGCTATGGATCTGGCTAACCTGCGAACGTGCCAGACGCAGCCTCGCCGCCGACCGCGGTCGACCTTGCCCATTCGCCTGATGATCTCGACCGATTGCGACTCTGCATGCTTCGCGTCGCCCGTCGAATCCGCACCAGCTCGCCGGGCGAAGTCACGCCCTCGCAGCGGGCCATCCTGGTCACGATCAACTACTACGGGCCGGTCACCATTTCTCAGATCGCCGAGTTGGAGGGGGTGAAGGCACCGTCGGCCAGCAAGATCGTTGCCGCGCTCGAGCATCAGGGTTTCGTGACCCGCACCGGCGATCCGAGCGATCGCCGCTTGAGCCTCATTGCAGCAACCAACGCGGGCGTTGCCTACGTCGAATCCGTACGAGCGGCGGGACGAACCTGGCTCTCTGATCAATTGAGTTCCCTCACCGACGACGACGTCGAACAGCTCAATGCGGCGCTGCCTGCGTTGGAACGCTTGTTGGGGACAGCACGATGACGATCGCCGCCTCGCCGCCCCAGGTCTCAGCGGCCTCTCGCACCTTCGCTTCGCTTCGCTTTCGCAACTTTCGTCTGTACGCAATGAGCCAGCTGGTGTCCTTCAGCGGCACGTGGATGCAGGGCCTCGCGATGTCGTGGCTGGTTCTCGACCTCACCGGAAGCGGCACGGCCCTGGGCACCGTGACCGCAACACAGTTCGCGCCGACGCTGCTGCTGGCACCGACCGGCGGGATGATTGCCGACCGTTTCGAGAAACGGCGGCTCATCATGGTCACCCAGACAATGGCCGGCCTGCTGGCCGGGCTTCTGGGTGTGCTCACGCTGACCGGCACCGTCGAGTTGTGGATGGTCTACCTCGTGTCGATCGGATTCGGAACGGTGACAGCCCTCGACAATCCGAGTCGCAACACCTTCGTGATGGAGATGGTCGGTCCCGCCGACATCGGCAATGCCGTCAGCCTCAACAGCGTCGTTGTCAACGGCGCGCGCATCATCGGACCTGCCATCGGCGGGGTGATCATCGCAACGGCAGGCATTGGTGTGTGTTTCGTGATCAACGCCATCAGCTTCACCTTCGTGATCGCGGCCATGGTCTTGATCCGCACCAACGAACTTCATCCAAGCGAACGGTCACCGCGCGCTCCCGGACAGCTTCGCGAGGGCTTCCGCTACGCTTGGAGGACGCCCGACATCAGAACCACGCTGGTGATGCTCGTGATCGTCGGGACCTTCACTTACGAGTTCACCACCACGCTCCCCATGTTCGCCGAATTCACCTTCGGCGCCGGATCATCCGGACTTGCCGCCATGACTGCTCTCATGGGTGTCGGCGCAGTCTTCGGTGGCCTCACCGTCGCGGCGACCGGACAACCCACACCGACCAAGCTCTGTGGCGTGGCCGCCGTCTTCGGCCTGATCGTCTCGGCCGTGAGCATCATGCCGACCATCAATTGGGTCTACGTCATGATGCCGTTGGTCGGTGCCGCCAGCACCGCAGTCATCGCCCTGTCGAATGCCACCCTCCAGCTCAACGTCGATCCGAAACTCCGGGGCCGTGTCATGGCGTTGTTCTCGATGACGGTCATGGGCTCGACCCCCATCGGCGGTCCGATCGTCGGCCTGATCGGTGATCACGCCAGCCCCCGCTACGCATTGATGGTTGGTGGCGTCGCCGCCCTCATCGCCGCAGGCTATGGCTGGCGCCAACTCGATCGCCAAACGCTGGTCACCCGGTAGTTTCGAGGGCCCGCCAAAAGGCCGAACCATCATGGCCTCAGTCTGTTGCCGTTCCCTGGGCGGCCGTTCCCTGGGCGGCCGTTCCCTGGGCGGCCGTTCCCTGGGCGGGCGGAAGTGGTACGCCGCGTATCTGGCAGAGTCCCTGCGCTTCGACGCCGAAGGCCCGGTTGAAACGAGCGCGGTAATTCTCCATGGCGATGGTGGCGACCAGTTCGACCAGTCGGGGCTCGTCGAAATGGGCGCGGACGTTATCGAACGTCTGCTCGCTCACGTCGACGGGAGTCTTCGACATCTCCTCGGCCAGCGTCAGCGCCGCCTTCTCCAGTGGCGTGAACAACGTGCTGTTTCGGAACGACTCCAGGGCGGCAATCTTCTCGTTCGAAGCTCCTGCGGCGCTGCTCCCGGCAGCGTTGGTGTCGATTCAGAACGGACAACCAATCAGCGCAGCGACACGGAGGCAGACGATCGACCGCAGTTCGGCGGTCAGCAGTCCGCTCTTCGCCGGCGCCGCACCGAGAGCACGGCTTGCCTCGAGAATGGCTGGCGCGTATGCCTGGATGCCGATCGAAGTGACGGGTTGACCGAGCCACTGCTCCCCCGCCTCGAAAACGGGGCGCAGCTCGGCCCGAGCCTCGTCTTTGGTCAGGGGACGAACACGAACCATCGGACACCTCCGGAGCGAACAGCCGGGGCGGAGGCTCGGCTGATGCGGTGACCCGACGATAAGGGGTTGCGGGCCCGACCGCCGCATCCGGCTCTCTGGCTCATCTCGCTAGGGTGCGATCGATCTGCGTTGAGACACAACGTCCCGCGTCGAGGCACCCAAGGAGACCACCAGTGACCAACGCAAGAGTGACCAACAACTCGATGCGCCAGAGCCAATCCTGGCCTGCCGCTCCAGCCGCGGTTGCCGACTTTCATCGGCGAATGCCCGCCTACGAACCGAGTCTGTTGTTCGATGCTCCCGACCTCGCCGATCAACTGGGTCTCGCCCGTCTTCTGATCAAGGCCGAGACACGCCGGATGGGCCTGCCGTCGTTCAAGATCCTGGGGGCGTCGTGGGCGACCTATCGTGCGATCTGCAGCCACATGGGACACGAACCCGAGCCGTGGGGAAACATCACCGACCTGACAGCCCGGGTCGCGCATCTCCGGCCGTTCGAGCTCGCAACCGCCACCGACGGAAACCATGGACGCGCCGTTGCGTACATGGCGCGCCTGCTTGGATTCGAGGCCCAGATCTTCGTTCCGGCGGGAATGGCTCAGGCCCGGATCGAGGCGATGGAGGGCGAGGGGGCAACGGTCACCGTCGTCGACGGCGACTATGACGACGCAGTCGCCCGGTCCAGCGAAGAGGCCGGCGAGCGTTGTCTCGTGATCTCCGATACCTCGTGGCCGGGCTATGAGGAGATTCCCAATCATGTGATCGACGGCTACTCCACGATCTTCACCGAAGTCGACCAAGCGATCGACGCCACCGACCTCGACCCTCCAGACCTCGTGGTCGCACCGATGGGCGTCGGGGCGCTGATGGCGGCCGCGGTCGGCCACTACCGCCGCGACGGTCACGGACCCGTCATCGTCGGGGTCGAACCGCTCGATGCGAACTGCATTCAGGCATCGGCGCTGGCGGGTACCCCAACCCACGTACCCGGCCCGCACCGCTCGATCATGGTCGGCCTCAACTGCGGTTTACCTTCACCGATCGCCTGGCCCAGAGTGTCGACCGGTGTGGATTGGCTGGTGTCGGTCGATGACGACGCAGCGCGCCAGGCCATGCGTGATCTCGCCGATGCTGCGGTTGCGTCCGGCGAAACGGGAGCGGCGTCACTTGCCGGCCTCCGGGCACTGCTGACGGATGCAACGGCGTCGGCGGAGCTTCCCGACATGGCGGGCAAGACGGCTCTCGTGTTGGTCACCGAGGGTGCTACCGACCCGGCCGCCTACCGGCAGATCGTCGGCCGCGACCCCGGCACCGTTGGACGCATCCTCACCGCCATTCGCTGACTCGCCAATCGGAATCGTCAAGCCGGCCCCATCCGCCGCCGCCTACATTGGCGGTGGATGAAGGAGTCTCCAATGGCAGAGAACAAGACGCAGCCCACCGCGGTCGACCCCCTCGCCTTCGTCGCCTCGGTCGAACACCCAACTCGTCGAGCTGACGGCGAGGTGCTTCTTGCATTGATGCGTCGCGTGACGGGCTGCGAACCGAAGATGTGGGGACCTTCCATCATTGGTTTCGGGCGTTATCACTACCGCTACGACTCGGGCCGGGAAGGTGATTCCATGCTCACCGGATTCTCTCCTCGAAAGGCCAACCTCGTCGTGTACGTGCTCCCGGGCTACGACGACATCAGCGACGATCTGGCCCAGTTGGGCAAACACAAAATTGGCAGCTCCTGCCTCTATATCAACAAGCTCGCCGACGTGGATCTCGAGGTACTCGAGAGGATCATCACCCATACCGTCGACAAGATGCGCCGTGACCACGAAACGTTCGACGACTGACGCCATCCCACAGACCTGAGCACCAGGCCCTGAGCACCCGATCCGACGCAGGTCGGCTCTACGCCGGCATTCACCGAGACTGTCGCTGACGATGGTGTTAACATGAACGATCATTCATTCATGGTTCGCCCCGCAGCCCTGCCGGCGAACGAGAAGCGAGGGCAAGATGAGCTGGACGGCCAATGACATTCCCGACCAAACCGGTCGGTTCGCGGTGGTTACCGGGGCCAATGGTGGGCTCGGGTATGAAACCGCACTGGCGTTGTCGGCCAAGGGCGCTGTTGTGGTGATGGCCGTCCGAGATCAAGGCAAGGCGGCAGCAGCTCATGACCGGATACTCGAGGCCCACCCGGACGCGTCGCTTCACCTGGTGCCGTTGGATCTGGCCGTACAGGCATCGGTGCGGTCAGCAGCGGCAACGATCAGCGAGACGTTGCCGTTCATCGACCTACTCGTGAACAACGCCGGCTTGATGGCGATGCCCGAACGCCGAACGAGCGACGGCTTCGAGATGCAGTTCGGTGTCAACCACCTTGGCCACTGGACACTGACCTCGCTGTTGCTCCCTTCGATCCTGGCCTCGGAAGCAGCGGGCCGCTCGCCGCGGGTGGTGACTCTCACCAGTACCGCACGGTTCATGGGGCCATCGGTCGATCCTGACAACCCGAATCTCGAGGGGAACTACAGACCCTGGCGGGCGTACGCCCAAGCGAAGCTGGCCAACTACCACTTCGGGCTGGGCCTGGCCCGCCAGTTCGATGCTGCCGGCCTCGACGCCGCCAGCCTGATCGCCCACCCCGGCCTGTCGAACACCGACCTCCAGGCGCATGCCGTCGGCGAAGGCGGCGCCGGCACACTGGGCCAGTTTTTCCACCGCCTCACCACCCGAGTTGGCATGACACCCGAGCAGGGAGCCCGCATGCAGCTGCGGGCTGCCACCGACCCAGATGCCGGAAACGGCGAACTGTACGCTCCCCGATTCGCCACCGCCGGCCCGGCGGTGAAACGACCGATTCTCCGTCGTCTCGGCCTCGAGTCGAAGATCGACACGCTGTGGTCGGTGTCGAACGACCTGACCGATCTCGACGTCGACGTCGCTGCTGCCCGCTCGCTTCCTGGCCGGTGAGCGCATCGATCGATCGCGCCGCACTGGTCCGTGCTGCGCTGCGACGTTTGGTCGCGGCCAACGGGTTTCACGGGGCATCCATGGGTGCGGTCGCCGCCGAGGCCGGCGTCGCAACCGGCACCACCTACGTCCACTACGCCTCGAAAGACGACCTGATCGTCGCCGCATACGTCGAAGCAAAGCATGAACTGAGCAGGGCCGCCGGGGAACGTGTCGACGCCGGCGCCGCACCGGACGAGCGGTTCCAACAGATGTGGCTTGGGGTCCATGACCATCTGGCGGAAGACCCCGACCGGGCTCGATTTCTCCTACAGGTCGAGTCATCCCCCTATGCCCAGCGAGCGCACACCATGGCACTGGAAGACCGCGACGACCCGCTGATTCACCAAGCCACCGCGCCCGACATGAAGCCCCTGCTCGCTCCGCTTCCCCTTCTGGTGCTCTATGACCTGGCGCTTGGGCCGATCGTCCGCCTCGTCGCCTCGGGTGGGACCCTGACTCGTCCCAAACAGCGCGTGCTCGCCACCGCGTGTTGGCGTGCCATCACCCGCTGAGATCGTCGAGTGACAACCGCGAGGCGGATCCGCGTCACACCCTGAGGTCACCGTTCCTGGCCAGACCATCGAGCAGCAGATGGAAGTAAATCATCCCGGCGTACGGGTTCCATCGTTCCATCATCGCCACGATCTCCGATCGGTCCGGCGGACCGGGCAGTTCGAAGAGATGCTCGAGCTTGTTGCGCGCCCCGACATCATCGGCGGGAAAGACGCTGAGTCTGCCCAAACCTCTCAGCAGCACGTATTCCGCCGACCATCGACCGATCCCACGGAGTTGGGTGAGCGCGCCGGTGGCGGCGGCCCGGTCAAGAGTGTCGAGTTCCGACTCGGTGATGATCCCGGTCACGACAGCTTCGGCACAGGTCATCAGGTACTCCGCCTTGCGGCGACTGAAACCCATGTCGCGTAGGTCGTCGAGCGGGGCGTTCAGGATCTCTTCCGGATCGGGAAAGGCAATGAGACCATGGGTATCGGCCGGTCGGGCACCGAACCGGTCGGTGAAGCGATTGAGCAGCTCGATACCGACCTCGAGCGAGATTTGCTGGTTGGCGATCGCGTTGGCAAGGGCCTCGAAGATCGTCGGAAACATCGGCGGTTTCACGCCGAGCATCCGATCCTTGAGCGGACCGATCCGGGGATCGGAGGCGGCCATTCGGTAGAACTCGGTCAAATCGACATTCGTTCCGAGGAGCCGGATCAGTTGTTGCTCCAGCGCGGCTCGTTCGGCCGCCGTCCACGTCAGGCCGGTCAGGTCACTCACCTCCAGCAGAGGCTCGTCGGTCGTGCCGCGCTGCGTCACCTCGATGCTCACCGCTCGGTCTCCGAGGTCGAGTGCTCGACGGTAGGTGCCATCCCACTGATCGATCCGATTCCTGCTCCGGCGTCGCAGCGTCCACACCGTCAGATCCAGCCGGAACGGTGATCGGGGGCGAAGAACCAGAATGGGGTCGTGCTTCGGTTCGCTGCTCGGCGACATCACCGCTCCGGTCATGCCGACGACGCTACCGCTGGCAATTGCCCAGTATCGACCGCACGATGTCACCTCCAACGACGAAGGGCTATAATTTACACAGCAACGAATAGGACAAATATCCCGCCCGATCTGAAGGCGCCGATTTGAAGGACTGACATGAGCGATCGAACCGCACCGGTAGATCCGGTCCCCCTCCGCCTCGAAAGCACCGTTCTCTACGGTGACTTCAATTGTCCGTTCAGTGCGCTCGCCCATGATCGCGCCCAACGGTTGAATGAAGGGAGTGCCACCCCTCTCGACTGGCGAGCGGTCGAGCACGATGCTGCCATTCCCGAGCGGGGCTCGGTCGTCGACCAATCGGGCCAAGCACAGTTCGAGGCCGAACTCGAGCAGATCCGCTCACAGTTGACCGACGCCGACCCGCACGATTTCAAGGTTCCGTCCCGTCGCATCAACACGGCCAGGCTGAACGTACTGCTTGCCTCCTTGCCGACCTCGCAGCGAAGCGGCTTCGCCCGGTCGGTATTCGCTGCCTACTGGCGCGACGGCGTCGATCTCAACGATCCCGATGAAATCGCCGCAATCGGCGTGACCGCAACCCCAGAGGGCGAGGCGCTCGCACGGCAGTGGCAAAGCGAGTGGGAGGGATTCGAGCGACGCATCATCCCGATGCTGCGGTTACCCGACGGGACCCTGTCACGTGGGCTCGGCGCATTGGCCCGATTACGATGATCATCGACGGTTTCAGCCATCAACTTCCCGATGTCGACCCTGATGAAACCAGGGAGTGGCTCGATTCGCTCGACACGGTGATCGACGCCCAGGGTCCTGCCCGAACCCGGCTGCTGCTGGCGAGACTGTTGGAGCGAGCCCGACAACGACAGGTCGGTGTCCCGTCGATGGTGTCGACGCCCTACGTCAACACCATCCCGGCCGAAGAGCAGATCTGGTTCCCCGGCGACGAAGCGCTCGAGCGTCGCATTCGGGCCTTCGTTCGATGGAACGCCGCGGTCATGGTGATTCGGGCAAACCATCGGTCGCCCGGCATCGGCGGTCATTTGGCGACGTTCGCATCGTCGGCTGCTCTCTACGATGTTGGTCTCAACCACTTCTGGCGCGGTAGCGGCGACGCCGGCCCCGGTGACCAGGTGTACATCCAAGGTCACGCATCCCCGGGGATCTACGCCCGGGCATATCTCGAGGGCCGTCTCAGCACCGCCCAGCTCGACAACTTCCGCCGCGAGGTGGGTGGAGGCGGACTGCCGTCGTATCCGCATCCTCGCCTGATGCCCGACTTCTGGCAGTTCCCAACGGTATCGATGGGGCTCGGTCCGCTGATGTCGATCCATCAGGCCAGGTTCAATCGCTACCTCCATCAGCGCCGCATCGCCGACACGTCCGAACAACGTGTGTGGTGCATGGTCGGCGACGGTGAGATCGATGAACCCGAGACGTTCGCCTCACTGTCGCTTGCGGCGCGCGACCAACTCGACAACCTGATCTGGGTCGTGAACTGCAACTTGCAGCGTCTCGACGGTCCGGTTCGAGGGAACGGCAAGGTCATTCAGGAACTCGAAGCGATGTTCCGGGGGGCGGGCTGGAACGTGATCAAGGTGATCTGGGGAACGGCGTGGGACGATCTGCTGATTCGTGATGTCGATGGGGTGTTGCTCGACAAGATGAACACCACGGTTGATGGCGAGTATCAACGGTATGCGGTCGAATCGGGCAGCTACATACGCGAGCACTTCTTTGGACCGGACCCCCGGTTGCGGGCCATGGTGGCCGACCTCTCCGACGAGGAGCTCCGCACGTTGCCCCGCGGCGGGCACGACTATCAGAAGCTCTATACCGCCTACCATGCTGCGGTCCACCAAACGGGCGCCCCCACCGTGATCTTGACCAAGACGATCAAGGGTTGGACACTCGGCCCCGATGTCGAGGGTCGCAATGCGACCCACCAGATCAAGAAAATGACCACCGCCCAGCTCCGTGTACTTCGCGAGCGGCTCCATCTGCACGATGACATTCCCGACACTGCGCTCTCCGACACCGTTGACCCGCCGTACCTCTCCCTTCCCGAAGGCGGCCCCGAACACAAGTATCTGATGGCTCGGCGGGCGGCGCTGAACGGCCCCATTCCATCACGGCTGGTACACATCCGAAAGCCACTCGAACTGCCATCCGACGAGGCTTTTGCCGAAACGTTGGGAGGATCCGGGTCGGTGGCCGCCTCGACCACGATGGCATTCACCCGTCTCCTTCGCGATCTGTGTCGCGACCCCGACTTCGGTCGACGTGTGGTTCCCATCGTCCCCGACGAAGCGCGTACCTTCGGGATGGACTCGCTGTTCCGGGAAATCAAGATCTACGCAGCCCACGGTCAGCGATACGACCCGGTCGACTCCAAGATGCTGCTGTCGTACATCGAAAGCGAAGATGGCCAGATCATCGAGGAAGGCATCACCGAAGCCGGCTCGCTGGCATCGTTCATCGCTGCCGGGACCTCGTACGCAACGCACGGTGTCCCAACAGTCCCCTTCTTCACCTTCTACTCCATGTTCGGCTTTCAACGAGTCATGGATCTCATCTGGGCTGCAGCCGACGCCCGGGCACGGGGTTTTCTGCTCGGCGCCACCGCAGGGAGAACCACGCTCGAGGGTGAAGGGCTTCAACACACCGACGGCCACAGTCTGCTGCTGGCCTCGGCCGTCCCGACGATCGAGGCGTACGACCCGGCCTTCGCCTTCGAGATCGCGATCATCATTCGCCACGGACTGCAGCGGATGTACGTCGACCAAGACGACATCGTCTACTACCTCACGCTCTACAACGAGAACTACGTCATGCCCCCCGCACCCGACGGCGCCGCCGATGGTGTCATCGAGGGGATGTATCGCTGGGCCGAGGCACCGACGCCTGCACAACATCGAGCCACCATTTTGTTCTCAGGCACTGCCCACACCGCGGCCGCCGAGGCCAGGGACGAGCTCGCCGCCCATTACGGTGTCGGCGCCGAGACATGGTCGGTCACGTCCTACAAGAAGCTGCGTGAAGAGGCACTCTCGGTCGAGAGATGGAACCGCCTGCATCCATCACAAACGACTCGGCAACCGTTGGTGACCACCCGGCTTTCGCAAACGCAAGGTCCGATCATCGCCGTCACCGACTTCGTTCGGGCCGTGCCAGACCAAATCAGCCGTTGGGCACCACGACCATTCCTGTCGCTCGGGACCGACGGTTTCGGGCGCAGCGACGCCCGGGCCGAGCAGCGTCGATTCTTCGAAACCGACACGGCCCACATCGTTGTCGGTGTCTTGTCGGCGCTGGCCGACACCGGCCAGGTGGCGTCGGCACAGGTCGATGACGCGCTACAGCGATACGGCATCGACACCGAGGCCACCGAGCCCTGGCGGGCGTGGCCGACTCCCACTCGCTGAACGGTCAGGCACTCGCTGAACGGTCAGGCACTCGCTGAACGGTCAGGCCGAACGGGGCAGACGGGTGAGCACGCCAACGTCGGCCGAGGTTGCGCCCGAACCGTATGCGGAGGTGTAGATCCCGCCGATGCCACACGAACACCGCATGGCCAGCAGGATCGCGGCATCGTCGGGATTGGACTCTCCCTCGAACCGGACCACGTGGTCGATCGTCATACTCCCCGGGTCATGAAACGCACCACAGTCGACGCAGCGAAGCTCACCGTCGCCGACCGCCGCGAAGTCACTCCGATAGCCCTCTTCGCGGAGTCGATTCAGCGCCTCAGTCAAGGTTTCCATCTCGCTACCTCCCGTTGACACGGTTTGTTGACCCGGTCGTTGTTGACACGTTGGTCGTTGACACAAGTCTTAGTCGACATCGATGAAGATGCACTCACCGGGGCATTCCTCGGCCGCTTCGATGACCGCCTCGAGGCCTCCGTCGGGGATGCGAGCCATGCCCTCGGCACTCGCAGGATTCGTCTTTCCGTCGAAGAGCTTCTCGGTGCCGAAGTTGGCAGCCGATTCCTTCACGTAATAGAGCCCGTCGTCCTGCCCGAAGAAGACATCGGGCGCGATCTCGGCGCACAGGCCGTCACCAGTGCACAGATCCTGGTCGATCCATACTTTCATGATCTTGTCCTCTCACTACACCTGTCACGACACCTGGTTGTTTACTTCTACTTCATAGTAGACATATTATCGGGCGAAGGCTACTGTTCGACACGAGAAGCAAGAGGCAAAGGGAGTAGCAATGATCACGACGATTACGCTCGACAAGGCGAACTGTCCCACCTGCTTTACCGACACCCTCCGCGTACTCGGACACATCGAGGGGGTCGCCAACGTCACGGCATCCAGCGCAGGTCCATGCATCGAGATCGATCACGGCGAGGGCATCCTCGATGCCGTGATGTCGACCGTGCGCGAACACCTCCACGGCGTCGAGGTGTTCGGCAACGAGATCATGATGGTCTCGGTCGATGCCGTCATCAATCCGACAGGCTGCACCCACCACCCAACGCCGCCCCCGGCCAAGCAAGTGTGAAGCCGAGAGGCCCGACATCCAAGGCGATCAGCGCCGGATCCAAGCGAGGGCGATGCCGATCGGAATGCTCACCGTGAGTACGCCCAGGAGTGCTCGATAGAGCAGTGCGGTCATCGGCCATCTGGTGACGCCCCGAGACGCCACGAGCGAAACGACGAGCACCGCGAGCAACGGAACACTCCCGAACGCAACGGTGATGGGGCTCGTCGCGAGGGTCCCGATGATGACGGCCACGCAACCGATATTCCACAGAACGGCCTTGATGATGCCGACCTGCGGCGACGGTAGCGAACCGAACGCCACCTGACCGGCAGCCAAGCCAAGTTGAGCGACCCCGGCGACCAGGACCAAGAAGGCCGCGACCCATGACCCGTTCGCCCATTCCGTCGGACCGGTAACCGCTGCCACCAACCCGCCACCGACGATCGACCCACTGCCGAGAATGACCATCGGCACGATCGTTCGCCACCAGGCCGTGCCAATCTCCGCGCTCAGCGTGTCGTCAGTGATCACAACAATCCGAGTTGAAGGCGGGCCGCTTCGGACACTCGGTCGAGCGTCCATGGCGGACTCCACACCACCGTGACGTCGACCTCGTCGACTCCCGGTACGGCCATGACCGCTCGGATGGCATCGGTCCTCAAGACATCACCCATGCCACAGCCCGGAGCGGTCATCGTCATGTCGATCTCGATGCGTCTGGTGTCATCGGCAAGGCACACCTCCTCGCAGCGGTACACGAGCCCGAGTTCGACGATACTCACGGGGATCTCGGGATCGTAGATCCCGTCGAGGGCGTCGTGCACACGGTCCATCGCAAACGATCCGCTCGCCACCTCCGGTGACCGGGCGACCTCGAGCCCGAGCGCATCGGCATCGTCACCGTCGATTCGCAGCAGCGTCCCCATCTCCGTTTGCACCGTGATGCTGCTGCCCAAACGCTGCACCACGGAGACGATCCCGCCGGCACTCAGCGCAACCGTGTCGCCCCTGGGCACCGTGACCGCGGAACAGTCTCGCGTCAGTTCGATCGGTTCCCAGCGGCTCACGTGCTCGCCCCCGACACTTCGATGACACCAACCATGCCCACTCCTCAACAATCGTCTGGATTCCACTCCGGAGTTATTCTAGTCGTTGATGTGTTAATAATCGATACCTCACGATGGGTGAGCAACAGAATACGGGCGCCCATCAAGAAGCCAAGATGGGTTGGCACGATCAGGACGGCACATTCACTCATCGGGTTCGGCGATCAGTTGCGCCAGAAGGTCGAGGGAACTCATCAGCGAATCGGCGTCGGGGACGCCATCGGGCGAGAGCACCCACTGGAGGGCCAGACCGTCGAAGAGCGCAATGAGAATCGACGCCAGGTTGATCATCTCGGCCGAGTTGCTGTCGGTCGAGCCGCCGGTCGCGGCACGAGCGATCTGTTCACGAAACGCTTCGTAGGCTCGTGCGAGGTGCTGACGCAGCTCGTCGTTGCGTTCCGCCTGCGCGAAGGCCTCGATCGCAGCGATGGCCAGATGCCGGTCCTCGGCCAAAATCATCATGCAGCGCTCGAGGCCGACCCGAAGCCGTTCACGTGGGTGGCCAGCATCCACCGCCTCGACGACCCCGATCGCCCCCTCTGTCCATCGGGTGAGCGACGCGGCGACCGCCTCGTTCATCAGGTTCTCTTTCGAGCCAAAGAAGTAGTTGACCGACGGGAGGTGAGCATCGGCAGCTTCGACGATCTGCCGCGTTGTCGTTCTGGCGTAACCATGCTCGCTCAGCATGCGAATAGCTGCTTCCAGGAGGCGTTCGCGTGTTTCCATCGACACAGACTAGTGACGATCGTTAATAACGCGTGTTACTATTCTTCTCATGGCACGACAACATCCCGACCATCACGACATCAAAACCTCGTCGGCGATCTCGGTATTTCCAGTTCGAGACGTACATCTCGAGGCTGCCTTCGCCACGGTTCCCAAGTACTTCGCCGGAGGCGATATTGCCCTCAGCCACATGTTCGCCATGCTCTCAGCAACCTTTCCTGACGGTGAGAACTACTTCGTCCGCTCGGTCGCTGCGGTTCGAGATGACGTGACCGATCCAGATCTGGCGGCTGTTGTCGACGCCTTCATTGGCCAGGAATCAATGCACGGCCGAGAACATCGTGCCTTCAACGCCCAGTTGGCCAAGCTCGGCTACCAAACGAAACGGGTCGAGCACTACACCAAACGCGGCTATGAGATCATCGAGAAGATCCAGTCGCCCCGCTTTCATCTGGCCATGACCGCAGCAGACGAGCACTACACCGCCACTCTGGCCGAGATGCTGCTGAGCGATCCCTCCGCCAGGGCGGTGTTCGAACACGACGCGACGCGGCAGCTCTTCGTTTGGCACGCTCTGGAGGAGTCCGAGCACAAAGCGGTTGCATTCGACGCGTTCCGCCACGCAGGCGGGGGCGAGTTCCTGCGTCGCTTTGCCATGACGCTCGCCAACATCGACTTCCTGAGCAACCTGCTCGCGATGACCGCCATGTCGATCATCAGCGATGCAAACGCTCGACGCCACCCGCTGAAAACGCTACGAAGCGTCGTCGGGTTGACCCGGTCACCGTTCGCGTCGATCAGCGCGGCGAAACAGCTCGCCAGCTACTACCGACACGGGTTCCACCCCAACGACCGCAATACCTCTGCCCTGGTCGCCGAATGGCGTGAACGACTCTTCGATTGACATGCCATCACACCTACCCCATCCGGGGCACTATTGGAGCGAAGTGGTCGCGTCGTCGCGAGCATCCATGAGGAGGAACGACGTTGAGTACCCGAGGCAAACGCAAGTCACCGGCACGTCAACCCCACCGACGGGCGCTCGCCGTTATCGTTGCGCTCCTGTTCATCGCCGCATCTTCATGCAGCGGAAGTGAACGCCCGAGTGAGGCGGAGTGGACACCTCAATGGGAACAAGGCCAAGAGCTGATTCCCGACGCCGAAATGATCTTGATCGGAGGCCGCGAACTCTGCGACGACCTCGATGGCCAATTCCGGGTCTCACTGCGAAAGCTACTCCCATCGCCAACCGAAGAACTCGACGGTCCAGTCGACGAATGGATCGCTCACGCTGTGAGCATCGTGTTCGAGTGCTCCGATGACAGCTCAACGATTGCCCAGCAGTTGAAGATGCTCGAGGTTCTGGCGGCAGAAATCAACGGCGGGCTCAGTTCCGAAGAACGCTGACCCTGCGAGACCTTTCCTCCCTGCGAGACCTTTCCTTGGCAACGGGCGGCTGACACCTTATACTGCACCATAGGTTCACTACCAAGAGTGACCATGCGAGAGGCGGTTGCACATGTCCACCCCCAACGTTCGCAAGCGCCTGGCGGCGTATGCCGTCGCCATGCTCGCCGGTGTGAGCGCCGTCCACGTCGTGATCATCCTCAGTGATCAACAGATCACGCTGGCTTCTCAACTTGCCCTGGTCGTTGTCGCCATCGGCTACTTCGCGTTCTACTGGGCAAACTACCGACCGCTCCAACGTGTGCGATTCGGCCACCTCATCACACACGCGATTGGCTACGTGATCGTGAACGGCAGCTACTGGGTTCATGCCGCCTACCTCTGGGCCAGCGGACAAGGCAGCGTCATCGACTCGGCCTGGTACGGCCTGCTCTTTGGTATGGGGCTTTGCTGGGGGCTCGGCCTCGCCATCCACGCCCGTGCCACGTTCGCCGGGCAAGGGTTCGAAGATGCCGTCGTTGCCTGAACTCGACGACTTCGAGCAGGCGCTCGTCGACCAGTGGTCCGAGATCCACAAGCGCAGCGCGCTGGTCCACATCCTCATGGTCGCATTGGCCCACGGACCGAAGTGGTCGGGCGATCTCGTCGACTTCATCGACAACGTCAACGGAGGAGCGTGGGGTGTCGACGAGCGCAGCCTCTACCGGGCGCTGCGGCGGCTCGAGCGCTCCGAAGTCATCGAGCACCACAAGGAATCGGTTCCGGGCACCGGAGCCAAACGCAAGGTGTTCACAATCACCGCCAGTGGCCGTCGGGTGCTCGATGAGTACGAGCAGACAACGCTCGCCTACCTCAACCGCCTCGATGAGTACCGCCCGAGCAAGACATCAGGTGATGTTAGTGACTAACATCACCCGATGGCAAAGGAATCGGGGCGTGGCTGGGATCAGACACACGACCACCTGCAGCTGGTGGCCTTGGAGCTCTTCGAGCGAAACGGTTTCGAGAGCACCACCGTGGCCAAGATTGCCCACCAAGCAGGCATGACCGAGATGACGTTCTTTCGCCATTTCGGTGCGAAACATGGCGTCTTGTTCGACGACCCCTACGACGAAGTGATCGCTCAGGCTGTGGCCGAGCAATCGTTGTCTCTGGGCCCGTTGGCTCGCGTCGTTGCCGGGTTCCGCCATGCCTGGCGGCACGTTCCCGAGCCAGACGGCGACATCGTTCGTCGTCGGGTTCGGGTTGTCGCGATGACGCCGTCGTTGCGGGGTGAGATGTGGCAGACCAATGCTGTGACTGAGGCGTTGGTGATCCAGCAATTGATGGACGACGGGACGGATCGGCTTCATGCGGTGGTTGCGGCGTCAGCTGTCCTTGCGGTGTTGAGCGCTGCCTTGCTCGAGTGGTCGATGCAAGACGACGCCCAACTCGGTGCCGTGGTCGAGGCAGCGTTGGACGTATTGGGCGATGACCGTGGCTGAGCATCGTCTCAACGCAACTGGTTTGTGCCGCGTGTTCAAGGGTGGTGCCGGCATTCACGAGGTCGATCTCGATGTGGCTGCCGGTGAGGTACACGCGCTGGTCGGTCTCAACGGGGCAGGAAAGACAACCTTGATGCGCCTCCTACTGGGGATGCTGCACCCCGGCACCGGTGCGGTGCGGATCGTAGGGCACGATCTTCCGGCGACCGACCCGACGTTGTGGTCCCGGGTCGGGCATCTCGTCGAGCATCCATTCGCGTATCCGGAACTGGATTGTCAGACGAACCTTGCGTTGGCGGCCAGGCTCCAGGGCATACCACGGCGGCAGGTCGAGGCAGTGGTGGAAGCCGGGATCGTGGAACTCGATCTTGTGCCATATGCCCAGACCCGCGCCAGCGTGCTGTCATCGGGCAATCGGCAACGTCTCGGTCTCGCGGCTGCCCTCGCCCACCACCCCGATCTGATCCTGTTGGACGAGCCGACCAACGCACTGGATCCCCGCGGTGTGATCCTACTGCGCGAGGTGCTCCTCGAACGGGCCCGACAGGGGGCAGGCATCCTGGTCTCGAGTCACTACCTCGACGAGGTCGCCCGGATCGCCGACCGCATCACCGTGATCAACCAGGGGCGGACCATCGGCACCCTCACCCCGGCCGGCAGCGATATCGAGCGAGCGTTCTTCGCTCTGGTGGAAGCCGACGAGGAGGCCCACATGTTGGAGGCGACATGATCTGGGCGGCCTTGGAAACCGAGGCTCGCAAACTCTTGGCGTCTCG
>RCMY010000431.1_pt1 | contig 39251 bp, 33 predicted proteins | sample 2041341 | NCBI WGS metagenome assembly RCMY01 (sample SAMN09708234, study PRJNA481090) | Marine sediment metagenome, whole genome shotgun sequencing project. | reverse complement strand
GTTGCGGCCACCATAGCGACGCACGCGGGTATTGCACTGTTCGGCGTGGCCGACAAAGCCTTCCAGCATGCAAAGTCGCGAGCCGTATTCACCGATCATGGCGGCGGCTTCGTCTGTGGTGATGCGTTGATAGCTGTGGGTTTTCAAAAACTTACCGACCCAGAGACCGCCGGTATAGCGACCTGCTTTTTTGGTTGGCAGGGTGTGGTTGGTGCCAATGACTTTGTCGCCGTTGGCGACGTTTGTACGGGGGCCTAGGAAGAGTGCGCCGTAGCTGTGCATATGTGCGAGGAACCAGTCGTCGCGGTCAGTCATGATCTGGACGTGCTCGGAGGCGATGTCGTTGGCCACAGAAAGCATCTCGTCATAAGTGTCGCAGAGGATGACTTCGCCGTAGTCGTTCCAAGAGGCTCGGGCCGTTTCCGCTGTTGGGAGGATCGTGAGGATGCGGTCGATTTCTGCGAGGGTTTCACGGGCGAGTTTTTCGGAATTGGTCAGCAGAACGGCAGGCGAATTGTAGCCGTGTTCGGCTTGGCCTAAGAGGTCGGTGGCGCACAATTCGGCGTCTACGGTATCGTCGGCGATAACCATGGTTTCGGTGGGACCGGCGAACAGGTCGATGCCGACGCGGCCGTAAAGTTGGCGTTTTGCTTCGGCGACAAAGGCGTTACCGGGGCCGACGAGCATGTGAACCGGTTCAATCGTTTCGGTGCCAATCGCCATCGCGCCGACGGCTTGCATGCCGCCGAGGACGTAAATTTCATGCGCGCCGCCGAGATGCATGGCGGCGACGATGGCTGGGTGCGGTTTGCCCTTTTGCGGCGGCGCGGAGGCGATGATGCGCGGCACACCCGCGACCGAGGCCGTGAGGACGGACATATGAGCGGAGGCGACCATCGGGAATTTGCCGCCGGGGACGTAACAGCCGACAGACTGAACGGGGATGTTTTTGTGGCCCAAAACAACGCCGGGGAGGGTTTCAATTTCGATATCGGTCATCGATGCGCGTTGTGCTTCGGCGAAGGTGCGGATCTGAGTTTGGGCGAATTTAATGTCGTCCATGTCACGGGCCGAGACCTTTTGCATCGCGGCTTCGATTTCAGAACGCGACAGGCGAAAGCTGACCGGTTCGTAGTTGTCGAACTTGGCCGAAAGGTCCCGGATGGCGGCATCGCCCCGGCTTTCGATATCTTTCAGAGTGGTTTCAACAACGGCGCGGACCTTGGCGTCGTCTTCGGCGCGTTCGCTTTCGGGTTTGCCGGTTTTCAGATGCGTAATCGTCATGTTGGGCTATCCTGATTTGAAGATCAGCGTTCTGGTGTGAGTGGTGTAGTCGCGCCGGAATCGTAGTGTTCCCAGCCGTGACCGTCAAAAATATCGCGGCCTAACTGCATGAGAACGCTTGCGAAATCGACAGACACCGGATTGTCTATGATGCGGCCATCTTCGACACGCCAGAAGTCCATATAGGGGATCTTGACGCGTTCTCCGGTGGCGGGAATGCCCATGAAGGTGCCCGAATGGGTGGCTTCGATATGGCCAAAGCAGGCAGCCCACTCACCGTCCGCCATAAACTTTTCGGTTTTATAATCGCGGTCGGTGAAGGCCGCGCGAAATGGAAGCTGCCAGTGGTCGCGGAACGCCTGGAGGCTGGTTTTGGTGCCGCAGCCCTGATTGCCGCGCCAAAGAAAATTCTCATGAAAGTACTTTGACATGTCATTTTCGCCAGCCGCGAGGCCATCTTCCATGCGTTTGACCGCGGCAAGGGAGTCGGCGGATTTGGCGTCGTAGGTCATGGAAAATCCCTGGTCGTCAATTGAGTGGGGGTCAGTCGAGCCGCTCGCCCGAGGTGGCGTCGAAAATGTGGCATATTGCAGACGGGACATCGGCGGTAACGGGTTGCCCAATTTCGGCGCGGAAATCCTTGTGGGCTTTGACCGAAACCAACGCGCCCCCTGCCCGCACGGTGACCATCGTGGCGTCGCCCAAAAGTTCGAGCGAATAGATCGGCGCGCTAATGGCTCCGGTGTCGGCGAGGCTGGCGTCTTCGGCGCGGTAGCCAAGGGTGATCGGGCCGCTGTGTCCGGTCATCAGGCCTTCGATGCGCACGTTTTTGCCCTCGAAAACACCGTTCGTAAGCGTGCCGTCCATCAGGTTCATCGCCGGATTGCCGATGAAGCTTGCGACGAAGGCATTCGCGGGGCGGTCATAGATGTCGGTCGGAGTGCCGACCTGTTGGACAATTCCGCGCGACATGACGACGACGCGGTCGGCAAGCGTCATGGCTTCGATCTGGTCGTGGGTCACATAAACAGTTGTGACCTTCAATTCGTGGCTGAGGTTTTTGATCTGGGCGCGGGTCGAAACGCGCAATTTGGCGTCGAGGTTCGAGAGCGGTTCGTCCATCAGGAATACGTTTGGCTGGCGCACAATGGCGCGGGCCAAGGCGACGCGCTGGCGCTGGCCTCCGGATAGTTCGGCAGGGCGACGGTGCAGGAATTCGGTGAGTTCGACCATTTCGGCAGCCCGCATCACGGCGTCGTTGTGGGTGGCCGGGTCGATCTTGCGGACCTTCAGCGGAAAGCGGATGTTCTCGTAGACGTCCAGGTTCGGATAGAGCGCGTAGCTTTGAAAAACCATCGCAACGTCGCGGTCTTTGGGGTCAAGATCGTTGACCCGCACCCCGTCGATCAGGATATCACCGCCGGTCGCGTCTTCGAGACCTGCGATCATGCGCATCGTCGTCGTCTTGCCACAGCCCGACGGCCCAAGCAGAACCAGAAATTCGCGATCTGCGATTGTCAGGTCGAAATTGGCAACGCCAACAAAATCACCCCAACGCTTAGAAATGTTGCGAAGCTGAACCTCGGCCACGGCATATCCCCCTGTTCGACGCTGATTATTGCATACGATTGCAAGCGTACGCCCGATTCGAGATTTCGCGCAAGGCATAATGTTTCTTGGTGCATATTGTTTCCCCGCGGCCAAATTTTTTCTTGCCATGGGGCGGTGTGTTGCCGTGTAATTGCATTCGTATGCAAGCGCGAAGCGATTCGTCTGGCTTGCGCTGCACCACGCGTCAGGCGACATCAACGTCGCTATCAAGAATTGGCCTCACATATGATGGGGCGGAGAAACAGGGGGTCTTTTGACCATGAACTTTTTCAAGACAACCGCGGCGACCACTGCCATCGTGCTGATGGGATCGACCGCATATGCTGACTGCGGATTGTCAGGCGGCAACGTGAATATCCTCGGCAACGAATTCGGTGCCATTCAGGCGCTGGTCGCAGGCGCGAAGGAATGCGCAAGCGCGACGGTCACGGTTGAGAGCAACCTGACCACCGAGCACCGCGACATTCAGGTGGCCGCCTTGACCGCTAACCCGGCGCAATACACTGCGGCTATCGTTGCAAACTCGTCGATTGTACCTTTGCTGAACGAAGGCCTCGTGCGACCGTTGGACGATCTGATTGCCAAGCACGGCGCTGGTATCAAGAAAAACCAGATGATCTCCATCGACGGCAAGGTCATGGCGATTGCTTTCATGGCGAACGCGCAGCACCTCTTTGTGCGCCAGGATATCCTTGATCAGGCGGGCGTTGCGGTGCCGACATCCTATGAGGAGGTGATTGCGGCCGGCCAGGCAATCAAAGACGCCGGGATCATGGATCATCCGTTCGCGATGAACTCGATGACGGGTTGGAACCTTGGCGAAGAATTCATCAACATGTATCTTGGCGCCGGCGGCGCGTTCTTTAATCCGGGCACGGCGGAACCTGCGGTCAACAACGCGACCGGCGTTCAGGCGCTGGAGACATTGAAGGCGCTGGCGGGTTTGTCCAATCCTGACTTCCTGACGTTTGACTCCAATGCGACTCAGGCGCTTTGGGAATCGGGCGGCGTTGCGATCGGCCAGCTTTGGGGCTCGCGCGCGTCTGGTATTCTGGACGCCGAAGGCTCAAGCGAGGACGTCACCTCGAACACGGTGCTGGCGGCTGCGCCGACCGTTGGTGGCGGCGACACGCCTGCGTCGACGCTTTGGTGGGACGGCTTTACGATTGCCAAGAACATCAGCGACGAAGACGCCGAGGCAACCTTTGTTGCGATGGTTAACGGCATCCGTCCGGATGTGGTTGCGGCCAACAATGATGAGGCGGTCTGGCTTGCGGACGGGTTTACACCCGGCCCGGCAGCAACAGGCGTCTTTGCAACCGCGTCGGCAGGCGCGCGCCCCTATCCGATGATCCCGTTCATGGGCCTCATGCACACCGCTTTGGGCGCGGAATTGTCTGACTTCCTGCAAGGTAACGAAACTGCCGAGCAAGCGCTTGCAGACGTCGAAGCGGCCTACACCGCAGCGGCCAAAGAGCAAGGCTTTCTCCAGTAAAGCTTGACTGCCGGGGCGTTTCGACGCCCCGGTTTCACTGGAACGTGGGGGCAATCGGATGCCACATAAGACATTCTTTTGGTTCATTTTACCGTCATTGGGCGCGATGTTTTTGTTCATCGCAATGCCGATTGTATCGGTCGCTTTTCAGTCGTTTTATATTGAACACGAACAGGTCCTGATCGAGGTCGAAAACTGTGGTCCGTTCGGTTGCGAGACTGAGACGGTCATCGACACGGAAGCTTCGGCGGCGATCCGAAAAGCCGAACCTTTGGGGCGCTTTAACGGGCTTGGAACCTACTTTGATCGCGGCCATCTGGCGACGTCAGAGGTGGGTGCTGCTTGGGCCACACGTGAAAGTTTCCGCGATTTCTTGGGCGATGTGATGAACCTGCCGTTCTATCGCGCTTTGGTCTTCACGCTTACTTATACTTTCGTTTGTACGCCGCTGATCATCCTGCTGGGCCTTGCGATTGCCTTGGGCGTGAACGGTTTGCCGAAGATGCTGAAGGGACCGACGATTTTCGTCTCGCTTTTGCCGATGATCATTACGCCTCTGATCGGCTCGCTGATTTTGTTCTGGATGATCGACGCCGAGGGCGTGATCGGAAAGACGTTGCAGGTCCTGTTTGACGACCCCGAATTGTCGCTGAAGGCCTCGCCGACGCTGACGTGGATCACGTTGATCGTTTATGGTGTGTGGAGTTCGGCCCCCTTTGCCTTCGTGGTGTTTTACGCCGGTTTGCAGACCGTGCCGGAAGACACATTAGAGGCCGCGATGGTCGATGGCGCGAGTCGTTGGGAGCGCGTGCGTTACATCGTCGTGCCGTACCTGATGCCTTTGGTGGTGTTCATCACGCTGATCCAACTGATGGACAATTTCCGGGTGTTCGAGCCCATCGTGGGCTTTTCTGCTTCGGCAAATGCGACCTCTCTGTCCTATATCATATACGCGGATTTGCGCGGCGATATTGCGCGGTTCAACTCGGCGGCGGCGACGTCGATGCTGACGATCATCGGAGTGTCTATTTTGCTCACTCCGGTCCTGATCCGTACATGGCGCGACTTTAACCGGAAGAGGAGCTGAGCCATGGCATCTGGAGCAATGAAGCGGTCCCCGGCGCTGGCGATAATTGCCACGGGGTTTGTGATCCTTTGGGTCATAGTGGCGTCGTTCCCGTTCCTGTGGACCCTTTGGGGGTCCTTCAAAGTGCAGGGCGATTTCTTTTCGAAGGCGGATTGGACGAATGCGCTTTGGGGCACGCGCACGATCATTGAAGCGGGCGATGCGTTTACCGGTCAAGCCTATTCAGGCGCGTGGATCGATCAGGAGTTTTGGCGCGCGACGCTGAACACGTTTATCGTGGTGTTTTTTACCGTGATCATCTCGCTGACGTTCGGAACCTTGGGCGGATATGCCTTGGCGCGGTCGGGGTATCGCTATGCGTTCTGGCTGTTGATGATCGCGCTGGTATTCCGCGCGATGCCGCACATCACGCTTGTCTCGGGGTACTTGCTACCGTTCTTTGAGTGGAACGTTTGGGGGCATTTGCCGACGTCGATCATTGTGTTGGTCGCGATCAACCAGCCGTTCACCTTGTGGATGCTGCATTCGTTTTTCCTCAATATTCCCAAAGATTTGGACGAAAGCGCGATGGTTGATGGCTGCACGCGGTTTCAGGCGTTTCGTTACGTGATCATTCCGGTGATGTGGCCGGGGGTGATCACGACGGGGCTGTTCAGCTTCCTGCTGGCGTATAACGACTTTGCCGTGACGGCGATGCTTTTGAGCCAGGAAAACCAGACGATGGTTCCGAAGATTGCGAGCTTCCTTGGATCGACCTTTGAGGAAGGCAACGTGATGTTTGCGGTTGCGGCGGTTGTGTCCGCGACTGCGCCGTTGTTTGTTTTGATCTTGTTTTTCCAGCGCCAGATCGTCAGTGGTCTGACAGCGGGTGCGGTTAAAGGTTAAGTCTAAAAATGTCCGGATTTCAGGCCGAGAAGGCCGTTGTTTTAGCGCAGTACGAGGCGTTGTCGCGCGCGACACCTGAAACGGTCGAGGCCGTTCTGGGGAAACATGTGTCCGACGATTGGGACTGGCGTGGAGTGCATCCGTTCAATGTTCAGACCGGGGCATCTGGGTGTGCTGAAGCGTTTTGGGCTCCGTACTTGCGGTCGTTTTCTCGTGTGCAGCGGCGTCAGGATATCTTTTTCGCAGGTCTAAACGAGATCGACGATTTCAAAGGCGTTTGGGTGGTGTCGGTGGGCCATCTGATGGGGCTGTTTGATGCCCCGTGGTTAGGTATCAGGCCGACACGGAAGTTGGCGTTTTTGCGCTATGCCGAATTCAACCGCGTGTTGGATGGGCGGATCGTCCAGACCGCGTTTTTCTGCGACATCCCGCATTTGATGGCACAAGCCGGGCAGTCGCCCTTTCCGCCAGCGACAGCGCAGCACTTGGTTCAGCCCGGGCCGAGTTCGCATGACGGGTTGTTGTTTGGCGACGCGCCCGAGGCTGAGGGACGCGCCACTTTGGCGGCGATCAACGCGATGATTGGCGACTTGGGCACGTGGAATTTGGGGATACCGATTGAAGAAGAACTGGCGCGATCCTGGCATGACGACATGATCTGGTGGGGGCCCGAGGGAATTGGGGCGACTTACACGATTGAGCGCTATGCCAAGCAGCATTCGAGCCCGTTTCGGGCGGCTTTTTCGCAGCGGACCAAGACAGGCCACATTGCGCGTTTGGCCGAGGGGCATTTCGGGGCGTTTTTTGGCTGGCCGAATTTTCAAGCGGTGCATGACGGTGGGTTCATGGGCATGCCCGCGTCGCAGGGGCAACAGACGGCGTTTCGCGTGGTCGATGTTTATCTGAGGCGCGAAAAGAAACTGGCCGAAAACTGGGTATTCATCGATATGCTGCACTGGATGCAACAGCAGGGCGTCGACGTTCTTGGGCGGTTGGCCAAGCAGCAAACCTAACGGGTTATTCTTGGGTGATTGAGGCCTCCCAGTTGCGCAAGAAATTGCGCCGCGTGAGGCGATCAAGGAATGCCAAAAGGCCCGGTCCGAGGCGGATCGGTCTGAGTGCGACATTGGACTGCAACGCATCGGCATCGACGGCTGGAAGGCCTGAGGCGGCGACCAGATCGGGGCGGCTTTCGAGGGAGACGAGGAAATCAATCATGGTCTGGGCGTCGGTGACGTTTTCGGCCGTGGACGGCATCACGACGGTGCGCAGCATGATGTTGGCGAAATCACTCATAAGCACGATGCGGTAGCCGCCGCCGTCTGCCAATTGCGCTTGGGCATAGCTGCCAAGGACGTTGTAGGCGATGGACAATTCGCCGTTCCGAATGTCGCGCAGCATGTTGCCCGAACAGCAGTAAAGGCGCGTGTCGAGGCGGCCCATGACTTCGAGGAGACGCCAGAAATTTTCCGAAACGCGGGCGTCTTGTGTGGCCATCATATAGCCAAAGCCCGAGGTGCGGACGTCGTAGGTGCCGATCTTGCCGCGGAAGCGGTCGGGCTGGTCGCGCAAAAGCTCGATCAACTCGTCGCGGGACGTGGGGTAGTTGTCATCGGGGAAGGCTTTTTCTGACAGGATCAGAGTCGCGGGTTCTTGGGTGAAGGCAAAGACTTGGTTCCGCCATTTCGCCCAATCGGGCAGTGCGTCGGTGGGCGGCGAGCGGTATGTGCGCGCAAAGCCATCGTTCGCCAGTTTCGTTTGCAGGTCCATTGCAGAGGAAATCACCAGATCGAAAACTTCGCCTTCGTCGTGGACGGCCTTCATCAATTCGGTGGTGCTTGCAATGGTGTAATCGATTGATACTGTTTGGTTTTCGGCCTGAAACGCAAGGAGAATAGGCTCGAATACCGCCCTGTCAGCGGTCGAGATGATGCGGAGTTCGGTTTCTGGATTCGGCGCCGGATAGATGGCGCGCTCTTCGATGTCGAAGGCGACAGCGGCGTTTACGAAGGTTAATGCGGCAACTATTGCAGCGGGAAGATAAGAGAGACGCATGCGCCATTTGCCCCTTCATTTCGAGTAATGTCGAGGTGGCCACCATGGGCGCGCGCGACCTCGTCTGCAATGGTGAGGCCAAGGCCGGAGCCGACGATATCGTCGACGTTCGCCCCGCGCGAAAAGCGGGATTTGAGGCTGTCGGTGTCGGCGTCTGCGAACCCCCTGCCCTGATCTTTGATGCTGAGACGGATGGTGTCAGTGACGGCCAGATCGAGGGTGATGGTGCTGTCGTCGGGGGAATATTTGATCGCATTGTCGAGGATGTTCTGAACCGCGGCTTGCAGAAGGATGCGGTCGCCGGTGAAGGCTGGTGTGGTGTCCGGCGTGGTGCAATGCAGGGTCACGTCCTTAAGATCGGCGGCGGGTTCGAGGCGGGCGGCGGTTTCGCGCAAAAGGTCGGCCATGTTGACAGTGTCAGTCGACAGGCTGTCGGTGCGGAAAGTGACCATAGCGTGGTCAAGAAGTTGGCCGGCGGACCGCGAGCTTTCGTCGATGGCGCGGATCATCTCGCGCATGGTTTGTTTGTGTTCGGGCTTTTGCAATTTGCGGTGGGTGACTTCGGCTTTGGCGCGCACGGTGGCAAGCGGGGTGCGGACACGGTGGGCGGCTTCGGCGATGAGATCTTCGGACCGCAAGAGCGACGCGCGCAAGCGAGCGATGAAGGTGTTGAGCGCGTCAACGAAGGGTTCAAGTTCGGTTGGCGGCTCTATTGCGAGGGGCCGTAGATCGGCAGGCCCTCGGCGGGTGACGGCGGCGGTCATCTCTTTCAGGGGGCGCAGGGCGGAGCGCGCGGCGAGAAGGCTAAGGGCTGTTGCCACAAGGAAAAAGACGAGGCCGATGCCTGTTGCGATGGTGCTGATGCGTCGGGAAATCGCGGCGAGGCCGAGGCGGGTTTGGGCGACGGAGATAAGCACGTTGGACGGCACGCCGCTGGCGCTGACGGTGCGGGAGACCGAGACCATGCGCACCTCATCGCCGCGATAGTTGAAAGTCGCAAAGGTGTTTTCCGAAAGCGATGGCGGCTGGTCTGGCGGCGGTAAGTCGTCGTAGCCGGTAAGTGTTTCGCCGTTCACTTCTACTTTGTAGAACACGCGGTCGTCGTTGGTGGTGCCAAGCATCGACAACGCCGAGTACGGCAGATCAAGAGTGATCTCGCCGCCTTCAGAGCGCAGCGCGTCGGCGATGGAAGTGGCTGAGGCCGCGAGGATGCCATCTTGGGTGGCTTCGGCGGCGGTTTCGGCAAGGCCGCGCACAACGAGGAAAAGCGCGACCGATAGCAGGGCTGCAATCGCCGCCAGTTGTAAAAAGAGGCGCGTTCGGATGGACCGGGGGCGGCTGAGGAGATTCACGTTTTGGCAACCAGACGATAGCCGACGCCGCGCACAGTTTCGATGACCGCGTCCGAGGGTTCCAGACGTTTGCGGATGCGTCCGACGTAGACCTCGATGGCGTTCTCGCCGACGTCATCGGAGAAGGAAAAAAGCCGGTCGATGAGGTAGGATTTCGAGAAAACCTGACCCGGTGAGGTGAAGAATACTTCTAGGAGGCGAAGCTCTCGATTGCGCAGGGTTTGGCCTGTGCCGTCGATCTGAAGTTCGCCGGCGGTCGAATCAAGAACGGCGTTCGCGACGGTGAGGCGATTGGCGGCGACACCTCCCCGGCGGCGCAAAACAGCGCGACATCGGGCCTCAAGTTCGGAAAAATCGAACGGTTTGGTGATGTAATCGTCCGCGCCAAGGTCCAAAAGGCTGACCCGGTCGGAGACTTCGGAGCGGGCTGTGGTGACGATTATGGGCGTACTTTTGGCGGCGCGGCGGTGGCTTTGCAGGAAGGTTCGCCCGTCTCCGTCTGGAAGCATTATATCGAGCAATATCAAGTCGTAATCCGCCAATGCGATGCAGGTTTCGGCCGCTTCCAATGTCCCTGCATGATCGACGGCATGGCCGTCGAGCTGCAACCGTTCCGCGACGGCGCTGGCGAGGTTGGCGTTGTCTTCGATCAAGAGAAACCGCATTTCGTCCCGTTTTATTTTCGGCGTGACAGGTCGGTGTCAGGTGCATAGGCTTTTGTGACGATGAGCGGAAAAAAACCGCCAAGTCAAATGGGAGGACTTCATGAAAACGAAAGTAAAAGCCCTTGGGCTTTCTGCTGTATTTTGCCTTATCGGCGGTGCGGCTTCAGCGGCTGAGTGCATCGCACCAGCAAACCCCGGCGGTGGCTGGGACTTTACTTGCCGTCAGATCGGCAAGATCCTGTACGAAATCGGCGCTGTCGATAAGCCGGTTCAGGTCACAAATATGCCGGGTGCCGGTGGCGGTCTTGCGTACAACACTGTTGTTGCAGAACGCAACGACGAAGAAGACCTGATCATCGCGGCGTCTTCCGCCACGACCACGCGTCTGGCGCAAAACGCCTATGCTGGTATGACGGCTGATCAAGTTCGGTTTGTGGGTGCCATCGGCGCCGACCCCGGTGTGATTGTTGTGGCTGCTGACAGCGAATATCAGTCGCTTGGCGATCTGGTTGACGCGATCAAAGCGGACCCAGGTTCGGTTGCGTTTGCGGGCGGTTCTGCCGTTGGCGGATTTGACCACCTGAAACCTTTGATGATCCTCAAGGAAGCCGGGTTCACCGACATCACGAAGATCAAGTACACCGGTCTTGATGGTGGCGCAGATGCGATCACCCAGACAGTCGGTGGGTTCACGCAAGCGATGACCGGCGACATGTCGGAAGTCGTGTCGTTCCTGTCAAATGGCGACATTCGCGTGATCGCGGTTTTGACCGACGAGCGCGTGCCGGGCTTTGAAGACATCCCAACTGCTAAGGAGCAAGGGTTTGATGTGGTCGCCGTAAACTGGCGCGGTCTGTATGTGCCAAAGGGCATTTCGGACGCAAAGTTCGATGAGTGGGCTGACAAGTTGCAGCAAGTTGCTGACAGCGAACAGTGGGCTCAAGCCATGGTTGACAATGGTCTGGCTCCGTTCACCAAAGTTGGTGGCGATTTCCAGTCATACGTCGATGGCCTTGTCTCTGACATCAACGCGATGTCGAAAGAGCTTGGGGTCCTTCAGTAATGGCATCGGACCGAATATTCGGTCTGATCACTCTGATCACGGCGGTCGCGTATATCGCGGCCGCCACCCAGATTCAGACGAACTTTTTCTCGGGTGAATATCTGCCTAAGCTATTCCCTATCATGATCGGTGCTGTGGCCGCGATCTGTTCCCTTATTATGCTCTTCAAGCCAGACCCCGAACCCGACTGGCCTGTTACCGGAACGTGGATCTCGATGGCCATCGCCGTGCTGGTTCTTGCGATTTATGCCGTGATGCTGAAACCACTTGGCTTCTTGCTGCCAACCGCGATTACGGCCGGAATATTGAGCTATCAGATTTCGATGCGCCCCGGAGCGGCCGCTCTTTCTGGTATTGGATTGTCGGTCGGCCTGTTGGTGCTGTTCAAATACGCGCTTGGCCTCGGCAATATCGTGGCGTACCGCATCCCGACGGCCGCGAAGCTTTGGGACGCAATTACTATTCTCATTCCATTCGTGGGGCACTGACATGGATATTCTATCCAATCTCGCCATGGGTTTTGGCATCGCGCTTTCGCCCTACACGTTATTTCTGGCCGTTTGCGGTTGCTTTTTAGGGACGATCATTGGCGCATTGCCGGGCTTGGGCCCGTCGAACGGCGTTGCGATCTTAATTCCGATTACCTTCACGCTTGGTCTTGATGCGACGTCTGCGCTGGTGCTGATGACCTCGGTTTACTACGGCGCGATGTACGGTGGACGGATTTCGTCGATCCTTTTGAACATCCCCGGAGATGAGCCCGCGTTGATGACCACGCTCGACGGGTATCCCATGGCCAAGCAAGGCCGTGCGGGCGATGCATTGGTATTGTCGGGCGTTGCGTCCTTCGTCGGCGCGTTGCTGGCGACCATCGGTTTGATGCTTCTGGCGCCGACGCTGGCGCGGGTCGCGTTCCTGTTTGGTCCGGCAGAGTACTTCGCGCTTTATTTACTCGCGTTCTGCACATTGGGCGGAATGGCGTCGAACAACCAAGCCAAGGCGGCGATTGCGGCCTGTATCGGGCTTGGGATCGCGATGATCGGTGTCGACAGTTCGTCCGGTTTGCCGCGTTTGACCGGAGGCAATCTGCACCTGTTTGACGGTGTCGACTTCCTTGTTGCCATCGTGGGTTTGTTCGCGATTGCCGAGCTGTTCTTCTTCATCGAAAGCCACGGGAAAGGGTCGTCGATTGGCGTCGTTCTGGATAAGGTGCGCATTCCTTGGAAGGACATTTTCGACACCAGATGGACCATGTTGCGCGCCTCGGGCGTTGGCTTTATCGCCGGTATCCTGCCCGGAGCAGGGGCGTCTCTTGGATCGTTCCTTGCCTATATGACAGAGAAATCCATCGCGGGCGAAAAGGGCGGATTTGGAACAGGCGTGCCGAAGGGCGTTGCCGCCCCAGAGGCCGGAAACAACGCGGCGGCGGGTGGTGCTTTGGTGCCAATGCTGACGCTTGGTGTGCCGGGATCAGGGACGACGGCGGTGTTGTTGGCGCTGTTGATGACGCTGAACATCACGCCGGGGCCGACGCTGTTTACCGAGCGGCCTGAGGTCGTTTGGGGCCTTATCGCGTCCCTATTGATTGCGAATTTCGTTTTGTTGCTGATGAACGTGCCGATGGTGAAAATCTTCGTCAAGATCCTCATGGTTCCTGCGTGGATCTTGTTGCCGGGTGTGACGATGATTTCCTTCGTTGGCATCTTCTCTCTGTCAGGAAGCTTCTTCGATCTCTTGATGATGATCGGCTTTGGCGTGCTGGGATATTTCCTGCGTAAACTGGACGTGCCGACAGTACCGGTGATCTTGGGCATCCTGCTGGGTGGCAACATGGAAGACGCGCTTCGCCGTGCCATGACGTTGTCGGACGGGGACGTGACCTATCTGTTTTCAAGCCCGATTTCGATCGGCTTGTGGGTCGCGGCAATCCTTGGCTTCGTGGCACCGATGTTCCTACGCAATGTTTTGAAAAAACCGCAGGCGGTGACTGACTGATGGTTCGTATCCTTATCCCTTCCGGCGCATTGGGTCTTGGCTATGACGCGGACGCGCTGGAACGCGGCATTGCCAACAAACCCGACCTTATCGCCATTGATGGCGGGTCGACCGACAGCGGGCCGTCGTATCTGGGGCGCGGCGTGTCAAAGTATGCGCGCTCGTCGACCAAGGTCGAATGGGCCGGGCTGATGGACGCTGCACGACGTGCGGGCTGTCCGTTGGTGATCGGGACGGCGGGCACTTGTGGCGCTGGGTCGGCTGTCGACTGGTTGGTCGATATCACACGCGAGGTTTTGGCCGAAACGGGACACAGCGCGAAGATCGCGATCCTAAAATCGGATCAGATGTCCGGAGCAACGGCCGATGCATTTGACGCAGGCCGCGTGGCGCCTTTGCCCGCAGCGCCCGAGATCGACGCCGCCTTGATCAAAAGTTGCAGCAATATCGTCGCCCTTGCGGGGGTCGAGCAGATTTCGGCGGCCCTTGCGACCGGTGCGGACATCGTTATCGCGGGCCGCACGACGGACACTGCGATCATCGCCGCGCTGCCGATTGAGCGCGGTGTCGATGCGGGGCTGGCGTGGCATGCAGCCAAGATCGGCGAGTGCGGAGCGCTGTGTGCGACGAACCCTCAATCGGGCGTTTTGCAGGTCGATTTCGAGGGCGACGGATTTGTTCTGACGCCTTTGGCCGAGGGCGCGCGTGCGACGCCGCACACGGTCTCGGCGCATATGTTGTACGAGAATTCCGACCCCTATTTGCTCTACGAGCCAGGCGGAGTGTTGGACGTCACAGGCGCGCACTACGAGGCTCTGGATGACACCCGCGTCCGCGTGACAGGCTCGAAATGGATCGCGTCCGAGGTCTATACAGTCAAGCTTGAGGGCGCGCGGGTGGCAGGCTATCAGACCATCGCGATGGCGCTTTTACGGGACGCCCGCTACGTCGCGAATGCAACTGCGTGGGCGGACGATATCGTGGCGCAATGCACCGCCAAGGCGTTGGCTCGAACCGGGGCCCAAGAGGATGATTTCTCGATTGAGATCAGGCTTATCGGCCAAAATGCGACTCTTGGCACGCTTGAGATGCGCAAAGGCCAACCGGTCGAAATTGGCGCGCTTGGTCTGGTGACTGCAAAGACGCCGGAATTGGCGGCAGAGATCGGAAAATTGTTGAATCCCTACCTCCTGCACCACCCTCTGACGCGTGACGAGGAACAGCCGACATTTGCGTTTCCGTTTTCGCCTGCCGAGATTGACCGGGGCGCGATTTACGAGTTTTGCCTCAATCACGTGATGCGGTTGGACGACCCGATGGACGCGTTTGCACTTGAGGTCATTGATGCCTGAACTTGGGCAGATCGTTGAAAAAGTGCGGTCGAAAAATGCCGGGCCGTTTTGGCTGACCGTCGACATTTTCTGTGGATCGGATGAGGCATTTAAGCGGGTCCGTGATGGGTTGGTTTCCGCTGAAGTTGCACGACTTATGGACACGCCCCTTCAGACGCTCAAGCGATTTGATATCGAAGATCTGCACGTCGTGAAACTGTCCCTTCCTCGTCCGGCGGTACAGGGCACAGCCTTGGATCGCGACATGCACGGCGCGGCCTTGGCGGCCCTCGTGGCCGAGATCGACATTCCATGAGCCTGCGCGATTTCGGCCTGCTTGACGATGGTCGGATGGTGCGCGAAGTGACGTTGAAGAACGACCATATCAGCGCACAATTTCTAACGCTGGGCGCACGGATCAACGGACTGACGTTTGACGGCACGCCGGGTTTCACGCCAACGCTCAATCTGGAAGAGGCGACCGGTTCAGGCCGGTATTGCGGCGCAATCGTGGGTCCGGTGATGAACCGTCTCGGACAAGCGCGCGCGCCGCTGGATGGCCGCGTTTTGACGTTTGATGCGAACGAAGGGACGTCCCTGCTGCATTCGGGCGACGCCGGGTTTCACGCAAAGGTCTGGGACATTGCTGACCATTCGCCGACATCCGTGACCTTCGCCTTGGACCTCGCGCCCGACGCTTTTCCGGGGCATCGCCGGGTTGAGGTGGCCTATCGATTAGACGGCGGCGCACTGGTCCTTGAGATCACGGCGACCACGGATGCACCGACGCTGGCGAATATTGGGTTCCATCCGTTCTGGACGCTGTCGGGGCGCGGGCGCGACGGGCATGAACTGCAGGTGCATGCATCGCGCTATCTGCCGATGGACGCTGGGAATATTCCAACTGGCGCCGCGTTAACTGTCGAAAAAACGCCGCTGGACTATCGCGCAAGCACTGCGCCTGAACCAGATATCGACCACTGCTTTGTCTTGCCACCAAACAGTCGAATGGCCCTAGCCATCACTCTTAAAAGCACGCAATATCAATTGGATATCACCACAAGCGCCCCCGCAGTGCACGTCTATACGGGCATGGACATTGGGATCGCTATTGAGCCTGAAATCCACCCAGACGCCCCGAACCATGCTCACTTTCCCTCGATCCGCCTCGCGCCGGACGAAACCTTTCAGCAACGCGTGATCCATCGCTTTTCTAAGCGCTGATTTTCGCTTCTCTCAGTACTTTGGCCGACCGAGACAACACACTCCTTGTCGCCACTGGCTGTCTCTGTGCCGGACCCGCCGCTTATCCACGCGCGCCTGAGACCTCCGTCGGCCTAGCTGCGCATGCGCTCGGATTTGGGATCGTACATGGGACGCAACGACGCTTCGGCTGGCACACGCTTTCCGGCAACCTCTATGTCCCAACCGTCTGTTTCCTTGGCAATCTCCGCCGGGACATAACCAAGCCCTACGGCTCCGCCTAATGTGTGGCCGTAGTTGCCGGACGTGAGATAGCCCACGATGGCGCCATCCTTCAGGATCGGTTCGTGGTGGAACAAAAGCGGCTCTGGGTCCGTCAGGCGGAATTGCAGCATCCGCAATTTTGGTCCGCTTTCTTTGCGCTCAAAGACCGCGTCGCGACCTATGAAGTCGGGTTTTGCTGTTTTGACCGCGAAGGACAGACCCGCATCAACGACGTGGTCCTCGCAGGTGATGTCGTGGCCAAAGTGGCGAAAGCCCTTCTCAATGCGAAGGCTGTCCATCGCGTGGAGGCCGACGTGTTTCAGGTCAACATCCGCGCCCGCCTCGACCAGTGTTTCGTAGACGTGGGCGGTCATGTCGGAAGGGACATAAATCTCCCAACCAAGCTCGCCGACGTAGGACACGCGGTGCGCGCGCGCAAGGCCGTAACCGATCTCGATGTCGCGGGCGAGGCCGAACGGGTGGGCCTCGTTTGACCAGTCCTCGGGGCTGACCAGCGCCATCAGATCGCGGGCTTTTGGGCCCATGATGGCGATGACGCCCTCGCCTGCCGTGACGTCGGTTATGACGACATTGGCGTCACCTGCGTGGCGGCGTATCCAAGTCTCATCGGCAAGGCGCGTGGCGGCTGGAGTGACAACAAGGTAGGCGGTTTCCGACAGACGAGTAACAGTGACGTCGGCCTCAATCCCACCGCGGCTGTTGAGAAATTGCGTGTAGACGATGCGGCCTGCGGGGACCGACATATCGCCGCCGCAGACGTGGTTCATCACACGTTCCGCATCATAGCCTTCGACACGGATTTTGCCGAAAGATGTCATGTCGTAAAGGCCGACATTTTCGCGCACCGCTCGGTGCTCGGCGGCGTTGTTATCGAACCAGTTTGGGCGGCCCCAACTGTATTCGTATTCCGGCGTTTGGCCTTCGTTTGCGAACCAGTTTGCGCGCTCCCACCCTGCGGTTTCACCCATCACGCCGCCGGCTTTCAGGAGGTGTTCGTGCAAGGGTGTGCGCCGGATACCGCGTGCCGTCGCTTTTTGGCGGAAGGGGTAGTGGTCCGCGTAAAGGAGGCCGAGCGTTTCGGTTGAGCGGTCGTGGAGGTATCGCTTGTTGCCTTGAAAGGGCTGCATGCGCGCGACATCCACGTCGCCAAGATCAAACGGCTTTTCGCCCTTATCCATCCATTCAGCAAGCGCCATGCCCGCGCCGCCAGCGGATTGGATGCCGATGGAATTAAAGCCCGCTGCGACCCAGATGTTGTCGCTGCCGGGGGCAAGACCAAGGTGGTAGGCGTCGTCGGGTGTGAAGCTTTCGGGGCCATTGAAGAAGGTGTGAATTCCAGCCTCGGCAAGGATAGGAAGGCGATCAACGGCTTGTTCGAGGATCGGTTCGAAGTGGTCGAAGTCCTCTTGCAGTTGGTCGAATTCGAACGTCTCGGCGATGCCGTTCATGCCCCATGGTTTCGCAACGGGTTCGAATGCTCCGAGGAGGATTTTTCCAGCGTCCTCTTTGTAGTAGGCGCATTCATCTGGGACGCGAAGGACAGGCAATTGTGGAAGGTTATCAATGCCTTCAGTTACGATGTAGAAGTGTTCGCAGGCATGCAGCGGAATGTTCACACCGGCCATTTTGCCGACCTCGTGCGACCACATACCCGAGGCAATGACGACGTGATCGCAGGCGGTGTGGCCTTGCTCTCCGCCTTCGGTTTCCCAATCAACACCTGTGATCCGTGGGCCATCTTTGTGGATTTTGGTGACCTTTGTGCCTTCGAATGTCTTCGCGCCGCGTTGTCGCGCACCCTTCGCAAGCGCTTGCGTGATGTTGGCAGGATCACCCTGCCCATCTGACGGCAACCAGAGCGCTTGGGTGATGTCGTCGATCTTCAGATGTGGGTATTTCTCGGCGACTTCGGCGGGTGATATTTCGTGGACTTCAACGCCGAACGCGCGGGCCATAGAGGCTTGGTGCAGCAGTTCTTCTTTGCGGTCTTCGGTCAGAGCGACGGTCATGGAACCACACCAGCGGCAGCCCGTGGCAACGCCGGTTTCCTCTTCAAGGCCGACGTAAAGCTCTTGGCTGTATTTCGCGAGGCGGGTCATGTTGGCGGAGGCACGCAGCTGCGCGATGAGGCCTGCGGCGTGCCAAGTGGTGCCGGACGTGAGGCGCTTGCGTTCCATCAACACGACGTCGGACCAGCCGATTTTCGCGAGATGATAGGCGATGGAGCAGCCGATGATGCCGCCGCCAATGATGACCACGCGGGCTTGTTCGGGAAGGCTCATATTTCGGGGTCCTCTATCAGACAATGTGGTGGCCAGCGGCGGTCAGGCGGCGGGCGATTTCTTGGATGTGGGCGGGGCCTATTTCGCAGCAGCCGCCGACAATTGTGGCACCTTGGTCGACCCAAGAAAGGACGGTGTTGGCATAGGTCTCGGGTGTGATGTCGTCGCGCGGTGACAAGGCATCAACGGTCGGTTTGGTTTTCAGAAATTCCTTGGTGATTTCTCTGAAGCCGTTCGCGTAGGCCCCGAACGGCTTGCCGAAAGTCCCTAGGGTTTCAAGCGCCGAAGCCATCGCTTCGGGAGCCGAGCAATTGGCGAGCCATGCGTCGGGGGTAAGGTGCGACAGGTCGCTGACCGGTTCGCCCGAGCGCAATTTGTTGCCGTCTTCGTCATCCACCGTAACCGCCAACCAGACCGGCACGTTGGTTTGGCGCGCGCCTGCAAGGATCGCTTCGGCGTGGTTCAGCGAGGCGACGGTTTCACAGATGATAAGATCGACATGCCGTGCGAGCATTTTCGCCATGTCGCCGTAAAGCGGGATTGCCGTGGCAAGGTCGGGGTGGATATCCGGGCGGTAACTGGCGATGAGCGGGCCGATGGAGCCTGCGATCCGCTGGCCGTTCGATACGCGCGCGGCGGTGGCGAGTTTGACAGCAGAAGAAATGAGCGCGGCTTGTTGGTCGCCAAAGGGTGTCCCGACAAGGCGATCGACGTGCAGGGCATAGGTGTTGGTTGTTGCCACCGTGGCGCCCGCATTGAAGAAATCGAGGTGCACGGCTTGGACCAGTTCAGGGTGATCGATCATGACCTGGACCGACCACAGGTTTGTCGGAGGCTCGGTCGTGCGATGGACAAGTTCCTGACCAAGGCCGCCGTCCAGGAGTGTGATATTGCTCATGGTGCGGGGAACATTGCGGCGTATTTCGCACGGTAGAGGTCGATCATTTCAGCCTCGGTTGCGCCGTCGTCATAGGGCGGCGTTGAGAGAGGTGCAGCGTGATCAACGTGGATCAGGACAATCGATTTGATCCGATTGGCAAGGTCGCCCCAAGTGTCAATCCATTGCGTTTTCAAAGTGTTGAAGCGAACAGACTCGCCTTCGACAATCTCTGTATTGCCGGACAAGCGCACCCCTTTGCGCCGAAAAGTATCGACGAAGACAACTTCGGCCATCGGGGTTTTTAACAGGTTGCGGCGGGTTCCCGGCGAGCGAATGTCACCGTAGGCAATCGTCGTGCCGTCCAGCACCAGAAACGTCCCCTTGGGGGACGCAGCGGGACGGCCTTCGGGGGTGATGGTGGCCACGATGCCGAGGGGGAAATCGCGGATAATGCGGCGGGCTTCGGGCGTAATCATGCGCGGATACGTTCGTTCTCGGGGTCCCAAAGGGGCTGGTCGGGTTGCACCGTGGCTTTGCAGCGCTTGCCGAAAATTTCGACTTCGACCTCGGCGCCGGGTTCGGCAAGATCCGCGCGTAACATGCCTAATGCGATGGATTTGTTGACCCGGTGGCCCCATGCGCCAGAGGTGGTTTCGCCTACGACTTCGTCACCGCTCCAGAGCGTCGACATGTAGGGAGCGTCGGCGTCTGCGGCATCAACGATGAGAGTGACAAAGCGCTTTTTGACGCCCTGCTGTTTTTCGTTTTGCAAAGCAGCTTTGCCGGGGAAGTCCTGCGGTTTGTCAAGTTTCACAAAGCGATCAAGGCCGCCTTCGAGAAGGCTGTAGTCAGTGGAAAGGTCGCCCTTCCACGCGCGATAGCCCTTTTCGATCCGCAAAGAGTTCAGGGCGTACATTCCAAAGGGGGTGGCCCCTGCGGCAAGCACAGCGGCGTAAATCGCGGGCATGTCGGCATTCTCGGCGTGGATTTCCCAACCAAGTTCTCCGGCGAACGACACGCGCAGAAGGATAGCCCACGCAGCGGCGACCTCGGTTTCCTGGAAACTGAGCCAAGGGAGTGTCAGATCGGCTTTGGTAAGCGATGCCAATAGATCGCGGGACTTTGGGCCGGTAACAATGAGCGTCGACATCCGGTCGGTCCAGTCTTCCAGCGTGAAAGCGGCGTCTTCGGGAATGTGGCGTTCCAGCCATTCACGGTCATGCCATTGCGCGCTGGCGGCGGAGACAAGTACGAAAAGATTTTCTGCTTCGCGCGTGACCGACATTTCGGTGACGATCCGACCTCGGGTATCGGCGAAGTAGACGAGGCCGACTCGCCCGATCTTTGGCAAGGAACCGGCGACCAGTCCACGCAGCCATTCATCGGCACCGCGTCCATGTATTTTAAACCGCGAGAATCCCGGCAGATCGAGAACGCCGACACCGTCACGGACGGCTTCGCATTCTTCTTTGATACGGGCTTCCCACGGACCGGTGCGGTCCCATGTGTGCGTTGCTTCTTCGGAGGTGTCGTCGCCGTCTTTGGCGAACCAGTTGGCGCGTTCCCACCCGTTGAAGGCCCCCATTTGTCCGCCAAGCTCGCGGACTTTCGCATCCACCGGCGAAAGCTTCTTGTCGCGCCCGGCGGGCCATTCATGGTGCGGGAAATGCATTGCGTATTCGTGGCCGTAGGTTTCCAGCGCCTTGGAGAGGCAATAGTCGTGATCCGCGTAGTCGGTGTAGCGGCGCGGGTCGACGGCCCACATGTCCAGTTCGGTTTCGCCGTGCATGATCCACTCGGACAGGCACTTGCCTGCGCCGCCGCCTTGGGCGATGCCGAAGGTGAACGAGTGACCCTCGAAGGCATTTTTGACGCCGGGCATGGGACCAACCATCGGCAGACCGTCAGGCGCGTATGGGATGGGGCCGTTGATGTTGCGTTCGATGCCGCCTTCACCAAGGAGCGGCACGCGTGCCATTGCGTCTTCCATATAGAATTCGAGCCGGTCCAAGTCGTCGGGATACAACTGAAAGCTGAAGTCGTCAGGCATTGGATCGTCCGGCGTCACCCAATGCGCTTTGCAGTTGCGTTCGTATGGGCCAAGATTGAGCCCGTTCTTATCCTGGCGAAGATAATAGCTGATATCGACGTCACGCAGCAGCGGAACTTTGTGACCTTTTTCTTTCGTCCATGCCTCAAGTTCAGGCAATTGACCCGTCAGGAAATACTGGTGGCTCATGACGACCATCGGCACGGTCCGACCGCCAAAGGGCTTGAACATCTCGCCGAGGCGTTGCGCATAATAGCCGGCACAGTTCACCACATACTCGCAGCGGATCGTCCCTTTGTCGGTTTTGACCAGCCATTCATCACCATCGCGGTCGATGCCGGTGACGGGGCAGAACCGCTCGATGCGCCCCCCGGCGTCGCGCGCGCCCTTGGCCAAGGCTTGGGTCAGTTGCGCCGGGTCAATATCCCCATCAAGCGGGTCCCACATGCCCCCTTCGATGTCATGGGTTTCCATGAACGGGTGTATGTCCTTCAATTCGGCTGGTGTGCAAATATCCATCTGCAACCCTTGATAACGGCCCATCCCGGCGACGCGCTCGAATTCCTGCATCCGCTCTTTGGAATGAGCCAGACGGATCGAGCCGGTGACGTGGTAGTTCATCGGGTAATCGACGTCTTCACCCAAGGTCCGGTACATGGCGGCCGAGTAGCGCTGCATGTTCATCACCGCCCACGAGCCTGCGAAGTTCGGCACGTTCCCGGCCGCGTGCCATGTCGAACCTGCAGTCAGTTCGTTCTTTTCCAGAAGGACGCAATCGGCCCAACCTGCTTTGGCAAGGTGGTAAAGCGTCGAAGTGCCGACAACGCCTCCGCCGATGATGACCACGCGGGCGGTCGTTGGAAAATCGGACATGCGCATCCTCCTTTATTAATAGACCGGCGGCGCGATCACCCAGATCGCGATGCAAGGCGTGTCATTTGGATTGGCCCAGACGAACGGCTCGGCGCGGATGCGGAAGCTGTCGCCGGGCAAAAGGCGATGGGTGGTGCCGTCGACCGTCAGGTCAAGCGCACCGGAGATGATGTAGCCGACCTCTTGTGTGGGGCGCGCCACAGGCGAGCTGCGGCGGGCCAGAGGGGCGAAGGTCGAGTGGACAACTTCGAAGTCGTCAGTGAGGTCGGGCGAAAGCAGTTCTTCTGTGAGGCCGCTGGCACGGTGGCCGACGCGGCGGCGTGCAGAGGCCCGCACAATGCGCCCCTCTTCGCCCGCAGGCGCAGGCCCGTGGCCAAACAAAGTGGACACCGGCACATTGAAGGCGCGGGCGATGTCTTTGATCTCGTTTATGGACGGCTCGGAAAGGTCGCGTTCGACCTGTGACATCCAACCGACCGACCTGCCAAGGCGCGTCGCCATATCCGACAGCGTCAGCTTGCGCGATTTGCGCAATGCCCGGATGTCGCGTCCAAGGCTATCAGGCATGTCGATCACGGACATTTGGCGTCATCTTTCGTGAAATTTACGCCCCAAATTTCATGACGGATTGGTGAAAAAGTCAAACGAAATTTCATGCCGCAAGAAATGTATGCAATCGTCTACCGCTAAACCTCGGAAATTTGGTGATATTTTCGTTTACAGGGCGAATTTTCCGGCTAGGTAGAAGACCAAGAATTGAGGTGCCATGAGCCGTTTAGAAGACCACCCGCTGCGTTATCAGATGATCAACGAGCTACACGCCCGCCCCTTTCCGGTGCTGACGGTGCCGTGTCGTGCGGCGTATTTGGCGATTAAACCGGTCTCGAATGCTGCTGTGCGCAACCGCGACACCGACCGGGCGCATTTGCTCGCGCTTCTGGATCGCTACGGCGCAAAGCACCCACAACCCGGCGCGACCCATTATTTTGGCGACATCGGGAAATTTCGCCTGAAGTGGGAAAGCCACACCGAGTTCGTCACCTATACGATCTTCGAGGACGGGCTTGGCGACACGCCGTTTGATGCGCGCGGGTTCGAGGCGTTTCCGGCGGACTGGCTGGCGGCTGCCCCCGGTGTCACGACGACCTCGGCGCTGATCCGGGTCGAGTTGGAGACGGACGAAGCGGCGATAAAGACGAAGATTGACAGCTGGTTCGTCGAAGAAAGCCTTGCGACCAGTCAGGTTCTGGACAGTAGCGCTGTGATTGCCGGCGACTTTCGCTTGGACCCTGCGGGCCATATGCGCTTTGCAGTTTTCGTAACCTCTGAGACGGAAGCGCGGCGTACCGGGCGGATTGTGCAGCGGGTTTGCGAGATTGAAACGTACAAAACCATGTCGATGCTTGGGCTGACGCGGGTACACGAGCTGGGTCCGAAGATCGGCGCAATCGACATGCGGCTGACCGAATTGATGGGCGATATGACGGGGAATGTGTCCGAGCCAGCCGACACGCTTGAGGCGTTGTTGAAGGTGTCGTCGGAGTTGGAAAATATCCTTGCGGTGTCGTCGTTCCGGTTTGGCGCGACCGGGGCCTATGAGGCCTTGGTCAACCAGCGCACCTCGATTTTGCGCGAGGAACGGTTTCACGGGCGGCAGACGTTTGCCGAGTTTATGATGCGGCGGTTTGATCCGGCGATGCGCACGGTGAAAGCCACAGAGGCGCGGATGAAGACGCTGGCGGACCGTGCAATGCGCGCAGGTGATTTGCTGCGGACGCGGGTCGATGTAGAGCGCTCGGCGCAAAACCAGGCTCTGTTAGAGAGCATGGATCGACGGGCAGATGCGCAGTTGAAATTGCAGCGCACGGTCGAAGGATTTTCGGTCGCGGCGATCAGTTATTACGCGGTGAATTTGCTTGGGTATCTGGCCTATCCGTTCGCGGACGGTTTGGGGTTGAGCAAGGGCATGACGCTTGCGATTTTGACGCCGGTCGTGTTGGCAGGGGTCTTTGTGTTGGTGCGCAAATTGCGCAACCGGATCGACTAACGACCCCGAATACGCGGGTCTAGCGCGTCGCGTAGGCCGTCGCCGAAGTAGTTCACCGATAAAACCGTAAGCGAGATTGCGAAACCGGGCCAGAACACGCGCTCGGGGTATTGTTGCAGGTAGTCCGTGGCGTCGAACAACAGCCTTCCCCACGTTGGAAAGTCTGGCGGAAAACCAAGGCCAAGGAAGCTAAGCGCGCTTTCGGTGATGATGGCGTTGGCGATGCCAAGCGTGGCTGAGACCATAATCGGCGACAGCACATTTGGCAGGATGTGGCGCAGGATCATCTTGTTGTTCGACGTCCCGATAGAGCGCGCAGCAAGGATAAACTCGCGTTCCTTCAACGCCAGAACATCGCCGCGCACGATCCGTGCGGTCGGCATCCACGAGGTAATGCCAATGGCTGTGACCATGAGGATGAAGATACCGGTTTCCGCACCAAAGGCTGTTGAAAGTGGTTGGCGGAAGAGCATCACCATCACAAGAAGCAACGGCAGCAGAGGCAGAGCCAGAAACAGGTCGGTGAGGCGCATCAGGATGTTGTCGAGGCGGCGGAAATAACCCGCCGTGACGCCGACCAAAGTGCCAAGAAACAGCGCCAGCAGCATCGCCGTGACGCCGACGGCCATCGAAACCTGCCCGCCTTTCAGCATCCGGGCCAGAGTGTCGCGTCCAAGCTGATCCGTGCCGAACGGATGCGTCCAGCTTGGGCCTTGGTTGCGGGCGCGAATGTCGATGTAAGTCGCCTCGATGGTCCAAAGGAATGGGCCAAGGCAGACGGCCAAAAGGATGAAGGCAAAGACTCCGCCGCCCCAAAGTGCGCCTTTGTGGTGTTTGAACTGGTCCCAGACGTCGCGCCATTGGCTTGAGGGTGGCCGTGCGAGGTCTTCGGTGTCGGTGTTTTGCACTGGCGCGTCAGTCATAGCGGATCCTCGGATCAAGGATGCCATAAAGGACGTCGGCAATCAGGTTGAAGACCACGATCAGCACCGCAAAGATAAAGGTAAGCGTCTGGACCATCGGCAGGTCGTTGGCTTGGATGGCGGTGATCAAAAGCTGTCCGATGCCGTTCACTTTGAAGACCTGCTCGGTGATGATCGCACCGCCAAAGATCGCCGGCACGCCCAGCGCGATGACGGTCACTACGGGGATGAGCGAGTTTCGCAGGACGTGAACCATGACCACGGACCATTCCGACAGGCCTTTGGCGCGGGCCGTGCGGACGAAGTCTTGGTTCAGATTGTCGAGCATTGACGCACGCATGAAGCGGCTGATTTGTGCGGTGGTTTGCAGCGCGAGAACCATGACCGGCATGATCATCTGGCGTAGTTGGACCATGAAGGTGTCCCAGTCGACAACCTTCAGGGTGGTGTCATAGATCGAGGGGAACCAGCCGAGGTTTACCGCAAAGATCACGATCACCAGGACGCCGGAAAAGAACGGCGGGACAGAATAGCCGACCATGGAAACGAAAGTGCCGACTTGGTCAAAGACTGAATATTGGCGGTAGGCCGAATAGATGCCGATGGGCATCGCGATGGCAATGCCGACGACGTAGGACAGGCCCACGACCCAGAGGGTTTGCGGGATGCGCTGAGCGACGATGTCCATCACCGGCGAGCGGGTTTGCCATGAAATAACGCGTTGTTGGCCTTCGACGAAGGTTGTGCCGAGAACGCCGTCGAGCATCGCCATGGGTTCGACCCAGAAGAATTGATAGAGCCATTTGCCAAAGCGGATGTGCATCGGTTCGCCAAGGCCGAGAGCCTCGCGCATGGCTTGTTTGACCTCAGGTGGCACCGTCAGCGGAAGCTGCGCCATCGGGTCTCCCGGGGCGAGTTCCAAAAGCAGAAAAATCACCAGCGAGATGAAAAACAGGGTTGGTACCGCCATCAAAAGTCGGCGGATGGTGAATGTCAGCATGTGAGTTGAGCGCCCTTTAGAAAGCGCCGCCCCCCGAAAACCACCGGGGACGGCGCGCTCAGTTTTTAGTCGGCGCGGTACCAGTCCGCGGCGTTCCACAACTCTGCGTCCCAGGTGTTCAAAAGAACGCCACCGAGCGTGTTATTGTGGGCCGAAACGCGGCCACGGTGCACCAGCGGGATGATGACGTAGTTTTGCATCAGCATGTCATTCATCAACTTGGCAAGTTCGGCGCGACGGCCAAGATCACCCGTTTGGGCCATCTCTGCGACCATGGCATCGTATTCTGCCGACTGGAAGCGAGGCATGTTGTTGCCCTGCCATTGGGTTTCGGGACGTGGGATGTCCGTCGACAACCAGTTCGCCATGTAGGCTTCTGGGTCAGACCCGGAGAAGTTGTTGGCGTACATTTCAACGTCCGCGAACAGCTTTTGGTACGTGTCAGGCGAACCTGGATCACCGCCGAAGAAGACCGACGCGTCGATGTTGCGCAGTTCGGTTTCGACACCGATCTCACTCCACCACTGCTTGATCAAAGCTTGGAAGTCCTGACGTACAGCATTGGTCGAAGACTGAAAGACCATCGAAATCTCAACGCCGTCCTTGTCGCGGACACCGTCGCCGTTGCTGTCGACCCAACCTGCGCTGTCGAGCAGCGCGTTGGCGCCATCAATATCCTGAGTGAGGCAGGAATCGTTGGCGGTCGAGGCATAGATCGCTGGCGCTGGCAGCACATTACAGGTCACGCGACCCGCTGTGCCGTAGCCGATTTCCACGAGCAACTCGCGGTCGATGGCCATCGAAAGCGCCTGACGCACGTTGATGTCACTGAGGAATGGGTGCGGGTGATCCACAGTTGCACGACGATCGCCCAATGCCGGATCGGGGTCGGTCAGGTTGACCATGATCCGCTCGACCAATGTGCCGAACGACGCGACAACCGTGCCTTTACCTGCATCTTCCATCGCCGACAGGATGTCGGGTGCAAGCTGGAGGTTCCAAGCGTAGTCAAATTCGCCGGTTTCAAGCACCGAACGACCGGCAGCAGCCGCGTCGCCGCCGCCTTTGAGGATTGCAGTCGCAAAGGCTGGTTTGCCCGGATCGCGGTAGTTATCGTTGGCCGCGTAGGACACAACGTCGTTGGGCCGAAAATCGGTCACAACGTAAGGGCCGGTGCCGATGGGATTAAAGTTCGCTTCGGTGCATTCAGGTGCTTTCGCGCCAAGGCACTCGGCGAATTGAGCCGCTTGGATCACCGGAGATTCGTGGCTTACAAAGGGGCGATACGGGAACGGCTTTGGAACGCCGTAGCGCACAATTGCCGTCAGCGCGTCAGGCGTTTCAACGTCAACGACGTCGGTGAATTTCTCGCCTTGCGAGCAGCCACCGCCTTCAGCAGTGCAGTATTCCCAAGTGAATTTCACATCAGCCGACGTAAATGGCGTGCCATCTGACCACAAAAGGCCCGGCGTGATGCTCCAAGTGATCGACTTCAGGTCTTCGGAAACACCGCCGTTTGCGACGGTCGGAATTTCGCTGACCAGCCAAGGCACCATGTTGCCTTCGTTGTCGTAGCGCACAAGGGGTTCAAGAACGAGGCTCGCGGCCTCGATGTCCTTGGTGCCACCTGACAGATACGGATTCATAATCGACGGAGCCTGCCAATAGATCAGGCTCACATTCCCGTCCCGGCCGCGTTCGCCCACATGGGCGGCGGCAAATGCCGTCGACGCCACGGCGCACGTAGCCACGGCCCCGATTAGGGCTGTTTTGAGTTTCATAGTTTAGCTCCCAGTTTTTGATGATGCGCGCGCCGATGCTCTCCGAAACCGGAGGCTAAAAACTTGGAAAATCTGGTGGTTACGGTGGGTATCTCCACACTCCAGCTTTGTTGATTGATCGTCCAACGGCAGCGCGGACCTTTCGAGTGAAGATCGAATCAGCGCGGATTGCAAGCATTGCCGCCGGGTCAGAGGCCATAATTCTGTGCGCCTGCCTGTTTATCGGGCCATTGGGGTGGTGAATGGTTTGACAGCCTCGCGCGCTGCGGCATAGCCTTAGCAGGCCAACCTGCCGGGACATTTCATGCTTGATACACCGCTTGCCGCGTTCAAAAACCTACGGGTCGAATTTCAAACCAAGAACGGCCCGGTGGTGGGCGTGGAGGACATTAGTTTCGAGGTGAACGCCGGCGAAACGGTCTGCATCGTCGGCGAAAGTGGCTCGGGCAAATCAGTGTCATCTTTGTCGTTGATGCGGCTGGTCGAATTTGGCGGCGGCCAGATTGCAGGCGGTCAGCTTTTGTTTGATCGCGGTGCGGATAAGGGCGGCGTCTTGGATGTGGCGCAGGCCGACGATCAGTTGATGCGGTCCATTCGTGGCAACGAGATCGGGATGATCTTTCAGGAGCCAATGACCTCGCTGAACCCGGTGTTCACGGTTGGACGGCAATTGACCGAAGGCCTGCGGGTCCACAAGGGCATGACCAAGGCTCAGGCGACCGAGCGCGCGCTTGATTTGTTGCGCCAAGTGCGCATTCCCGAGCCGGAACAACGGCTCAATCAGTATCCGCATGAGTTATCCGGCGGCATGCGGCAACGGGTTGTGATCGCAATGGCTTTGGCCTGTGAGCCGCGATTGTTAATTGCCGACGAGCCGACGACCGCGTTGGACGTGACTATTCAGGCCGAAATATTGGCGCTTATTGATCGGTTGAAACGCGAGACCGGGACAGCGGTGATTTTCATCACGCACGATATGGCAGTGGTCGCGCAGATGGCGGATCGCGTGGTCGTCATGTTTCGGGGCAACAAGGTCGAAGAGGGGTCTGTCGAGGAGATATTCGAGAACCCGCAGCATCCGTACACCCAATCGCTGTTGGCAGCGGTGCCGAAGCTGGGCGAGATGACCGGCAAGACCGCGCCTGAGCCGATGCGCTTGATGAACGCCACGCCGAAGGTCGACAGACCGATTGTGCCCAAGGTCGACAAGGTGTTGTTGGACGTCAAGAACCTTACGACTCGATTTCCGGTTAAGGGCGGGTTTTTTCGGCGCACGGTCGCGAATGTGCATGCGGTCGAGGACGTGTCGTTTCAGGTGAAGGCGGGCGAGACGCTTAGCCTTGTGGGCGAGTCCGGCTGCGGCAAGTCATCGTGCGGGCGGTCTATTTTGCGGCTGGTCGAACCGCATTCGGGCGAGGTTTGGCTTGATGGTAAAAACATCATGGACTTCTCCCCAAGCGAATTGCGCGCCGCGCGGCGGAATATGCAAATGGTGTTTCAGGACCCGTTTGCGTCTTTGAACCCGCAGATGAAGCTGGCCGATCAGGTCGCCGAGCCGTTGCTGAACTACGGGATTGGAACAGCCGCAGAGCAGCGCGAGCGTGTCGAGCAACTGTTTGACCGCGTCGAACTGCCGAGAAGTTTTCTAGGCCGCTATCCCCATGAGTTGTCCGGCGGGCAACGTCAACGGATCGCGATTGCCCGGGCCCTTGCGTTGAACCCCGGTCTTATTATTGCGGACGAAGCCGTGTCTGCGCTTGATGTGTCCGTACAGGCGCAAGTGCTTAATCTGATTATGGAATTACAGGCTGAGCTTGGCGTTTCGATCCTGTTTATCAGCCATGATATGGCGGTCGTCGAACGCGTGAGCCATATGGTTGGAGTGATGTATCTAGGGCGGATTGTAGAGCTTGGGTCCCGTTCGGCGATCTTTGAAGACCCGCGGCACGAGTATACGCAATCGCTGCTGAAGGCCGTGCCGGTCGCCGATCCGCGTCGGCGCAAATCCGAACGGGATCTGAACTTTAAACCGATCCCTTCGCCTATTTTCCCCATCGATCATGTTCCCGCTCCTTCGGTCTATGACGAGGTGACACCGGGCCATTTCGTGTTGAAATCCACATGAGCCTGTCATCCCGAGACGTGATGGAAAAGCTGATCTCGTTCCCGACGGTCAGCCGGGACAGCAATCTTGATCTTGCCGACTGGGTGCAGGGATATCTGGACGACAACGGCATAACATCGCACCGGATGTTGAACGAGGACGGCCAGAAGGCGGCGGTTTATGCCCATGTCGGCCCGGATGCGCCCGGCGGCGTCGTGTTGTCTGGGCATACCGACGTGGTCCCGGTGGACGGGCAGGCTTGGGTCACCGATCCGTGGGTTGTGACCGAAAAAGACGGCAAGCTCTTTGGGCGAGGCACCTGCGACATGAAGGGCTTTGATGCGCTTGCTTTGGTCGCGCTGGTGAAGGCCAGCAAGGCACCTTTGAAGAAGCCGTTGCAGATTGCGCTTAGTTACGACGAGGAAATTGGCTGCGAGGGCGCGCCTCCGCTGATTGAGAAGATGCAAGCAAACCTGCCGCCGACCGCGCTGGCGATCATTGGTGAGCCGTCGATGATGAAGGTCGTCACGGGTCACAAAGGCGGCAGCGGGTTTCATGTCCATATGCGCGGTTTCGAGGTCCATTCGTCGCTAATGCACACTGGCGTCAACGCGATCATGGAAGGTGCAAAACTCATCGAGTGGTGCAACCGGATGAATGCCATCGGGGCTGCGGGCAAGCCGACCGAGATTGCGGCGATGTTTGACCCACCCTGGACCTCGGTGCATGTGGGCGAAATATCCGGTGGGACGGCGCATAATATCACGGCCAAGGCGTGCAACTTCGGTGTGGACTTTCGCTATGTCCCAACGGATTCCCGCAAAGACTGGGAGGCAAAGTTCATCGCAGAGGTGCGCCGTCTCGAAGCCGAGATGCGGGCCGTGCATCCGGACGCGGGCATTGATCTTGAGCCCTATTTTGACCTCCCCGGTCTCAGGCCCGAAGATGGCGGCGCCGCCGAGCAACTTGCGCGCCGACTGACGGGCGACAACGCAAGCCATGTCGTCAGCTACGGCACCGAAGCCGGGCATTTTCAGGACGCGGGCTATTCAGGTGTGATCTGCGGCCCCGGCGATATTTCGATGGCGCACCAGCCGAATGAATACGTCACGGTGGCGCAATTCGCCGCCGGAGAAGCCTTCATGGATCGGCTGATTGACCATTTGTGCCAGTAGTTTAGGGCGTTTCATCGGCGTCCGGGTCCGCTTTTCCGACGCCTTTGAACACCGCCTTAAAGGGTAGCGCCCAAGCGACGCCGAGGGCGGTGTAGATCACCAATTCCAGCCAGAACGGCGGGCGATCAAAGAGGCCAACAATGGTGATCGAGGCAACGATATAGACCGGCAGGCCGACCAATAGGATCAGCAGCGACAGTCGGCGGCGGGATTTGTAGGATAAGGCCATGGGGTTGTTATGGGGCGTAACTGTGGGAGGTCAAGGTTACTTGCGCTTGCGGCGTGGTGTGGGCGCGGTGGCTTACGTGCGGTGGTTGGCTGATTTGCTTTGAGCGGTGAGTTGGATCGCCGCGGCATTCATTTCACAGACGACACCGGTCGGCAGCCAAGCCTTGCTAATATCTGTTTGCTGCGTCTAGCGTGATTTACGAGCAGTAAGAACAAGACGCAGCGGTGAAAAATGAAGGTCTAAAGCAATGTGGGAAATCTTAAAAACTGTGCACTACCTAAGCTTCTCGGTCGCAATTGGTGCGGGCGTCTCTAACCTCGTTCTTGGAGCGCGCCTTGTCGGTTTTCCGCCCGAGGCTATGCCGCCGCTGGGCGGCTTTCGTCTTTTGTTGGGAAAACTGTCGACAATCGGCCTTGCCCTGCTTTGGCTGACAGGAATTTCGATGGTCGCATCAGCGCCCGATATGAATTATCTTGAGAACCCGGCATTTCTTTGGAAACTCGCCGCGGTCGTTGTGCTGACTTTGTTTTCCATTGCCGCGAATGTGACTGTCGCTCAGGCAAAAAAGGCCGGTGGGCCGCCCGACGCCAATCGGATGAAACAGTTTGGGTTCGGTTCGCAGGCCATGGCGATATTGGCAGTTCTTCTGGCGGTCGTTGCTTTCACTTAGGTGGTGTGAACCCATTGATCCCGTCCCGATCAGTCCTCGAACGGATCGGTCACAAGGATCGTGTCTTCACGTTCGGGCGATGTCGAGACCATCGAGACCGGGCATTGGATCAGCTCTTCGATCCGGCGGACATACTTAATGGCCTCACCCGGAAGCTCGGCCCATGACCGCGCGCCGGCCGTGCTTTCGCTCCAGCCTTTCATGGTCTCGTATATCGGCGTGACGCGCGCCTGCTTGTCGGCCGCGGTGGGCAGATATTCGAGCCGCTCGCCGTCCAGTTCGTAGGACGTACAAATTTTCAGTTCTTCAAACCCGTCCAGCACATCAAGCTTCGTGAGCGAGATGCCGTTGACTCCCGATGTCGCGCAGGTCTGGCGCACAAGTACCGCATCGAACCAACCGCAGCGGCGTTTGCGCCCGGTCGTCGTGCCAAACTCGTGGCCCCGCTCGCCAAGGCGCTGTCCGTCGTCGTCAAACAGTTCCGTTGGGAATGGCCCCTCGCCCACACGGGTCGTGTAGGCTTTGACGATCCCCAGAACATAATCGATCGAGCCCGGACCGATGCCCGTGCCGGTCGAGGCTTGTCCCGCTATGACGTTCGATGATGTCACAAAGGGATAGGTTCCGAAATCGACGTCCAATAGCGCGCCTTGCGCCCCTTCAAACAGGATGCGCTGACCGGCGCGGCGACGTTCGTTCAGGACTTTCCAGACGGGGGCCGCATAGGGCAGGATGTCTTTCGCCACGTCCTTAAGCGACGCCACAAGGGCGTCACGATCCACCGGTTCAAGGCCAAGTCCACGGCGCAGGGCATCGTGGTGGACCAGCAAGCGATCAACACGCGCTTCCAGCGTCGCCTCGTCGGCAAGGTCTGCGACACGCACAACGCGGCGCCCGACTTTGTCTTCGTAGGCCGGGCCGATCCCGCGCCCTGTGGTGCCGATTTTCGCGACCGAGTTCTGGTTCTCGCGGGCACGATCCAATTCGCCGTGTACCGGGAGGATCAGCGGCGTGTTTTCCGCAATCATCAATGTCTCAGGGGTGATTTCGACGCCCTGCGCGCGGATCGTCGCGATCTCTTTCAGCAGATGCCAGGGATCCAGAACAACGCCATTGCCGATGACCGATAGTTTGCCGCCCCGCACGACGCCGGATGGCAACGCATGTAGCTTGAAGACTTCGCCGTCAATAACCAGTGTATGACCAGCATTGTGACCGCCCTGAAAGCGCGCGATCACATCGGCACGTTCGCTGAGCCAGTCAACGATCTTGCCTTTTCCTTCGTCGCCCCATTGCGCTCCGACGACGACTACATTGGCCATTATGTCTTCCCCTTGGTGTCACACCGGGACGGCGTATAGCGGTTGGGAACAGGGGACGAAACCTCAAAACTGCGGTTTTGTTGCTCGACGGCCTGAAACCGCGAGTTGGGGAGATCCTCGCACTGTTTGCGCAGGCAAGACCACTCTGCGCGCGGGCCGTTGCAATCCTGTTCACGCTAACACAGCGCCTGCGGGCCTTGCTCCCTTGTCGGGGGGCCGATAGGACATAGGAAACTGCCTTGAAAAGGATGCGCGTTCCATGCCCGAAACTCCTGAATTTCATGATCGTATGTTGTCGCTTGGACTTGCCCGCGTGTCAGAAGCCGCGGCTCTGGCTTCGGCGCGTCTTATTGGGCGCGGCGATGAAAAAGCGGCCGATCAGGCAGCGGTCGACGCGATGCGTACCCAGCTCAATCAGCTCGACATTCAGGGCGTTGTCGTGATCGGCGAAGGCGAACGTGACGAGGCTCCGATGCTTTACATCGGCGAGAAAGTTGGCAGTGGAACCGGTCCGCAGGTGGACATCGCGCTTGATCCGCTGGAAGGCACGACGCTGACCGCCAAGGACATGCCCAATGCGTTGGCGGTGATTGCCATGGGTCCGCGCGGAAGCATGCTGCATGCGCCCGACACCTATATGGACAAGCTGGCGATCGGGCCGGGGTTTCGGCGTGGCGTTGTGACGATGGATATGTCGCCAGCCGAGCGGGTCAATGCGCTGGCCGCCGCAAAGGGGTGTTCGACCGACGACATCACGGTTTGCGTGCTAGAGCGTCCACGCCACGAGGATATGATCGCGGAAATTCGCACCACTGGCGCCGCGATCCGGCTTATCACCGACGGCGACGTGGCGGGGGTAATCCATTGCGCAGAACCGTCCACCGGCATTGATATGTACATGGGGTCCGGCGGCGCGCCCGAGGGTGTTTTGGCAGCGGCGGCATTGAAATGCATGGGCGGGCAGATGTTCGGCAAGCTGGTGTTTCGTAACGACGACGAGAAGGGCCGCGCCAAAAAGGCCGGGATCACGAACCTCGACCGGGTCTATACCCGCGATGATATGGTGACGGGTGATGTGATCTTCGCGGCGACCGGTGTGACGGACGGCTCGATCCTGCCGGGCATCAAACGCGAACCTGGGTTTTTGACGGCTGAGACGATATTGATGCGCTCGAAAACCGGGTCTGTGCGTCGCGTGAACTATCGCCACCCCATCGAACGGTGACGGACGCGACGAAGGGATTTCTCGGGGTTTCGACCTCGCTGACAGGGCGGCAATGGGTTGGGCCGTCGGCCGATACGTTGCGGCATTCCGAGGCTATGGAACAGCAAACCGGTCTGCCCCCGGCCCTGTGCAGGATATTGGTCGACCGCGCGGTCGAGCCCGATGACGTTGACCGTTTTTTGGCACCTGCTCTGCGGGATCTCCTGCCAAATCCAATGACCCTTCTCGACATGGAACCGGCAGCCGAACGGTTGATCGCCGCCGTTACACGCAACGAGACCATCGCGATTTTCGCCGACTACGACGTAGATGGCGGGTCGTCTGCGGCTCTTTTGTTGGATTGGTTGCGCCAGTTGGGCCGCGATGCGACGCTTTATGTGCCGGACCGGATCGACGAGGGCTATGGGCCGAATGCGCCAGCGATGGCGGATCTCGCTGCGCGCCACGATCTCATCATTTGCGTCGACTGCGGGACCTTGAGCTTTGAGGCGATCGCAGCGGCCAAAGCAGCAGATGTTGTGATCTTGGATCATCACCTTGGCGGTGAAACCCTCCCACAAGCAGTGGCCGTGGTGAACCCGAACCGGCAGGACGAAAGCGGCGATCTGGCGCATCTGTGTGCGGCCGCCGTCGTGTTCATGGTCTTGGTTGACGCCAATCGCAGGCTTAAGGCCAAAGGCACGCCGGGGCCGGATTTGATGGCGATGCTTGATCTTGTGGCGCTGGCGACGGTGGCCGATGTCGCCCCGTTGATAGGTGTGAATCGCGCGCTTGTGCGGCAGGGTCTAAAGATCATGGCCCGGCGCGCACGCCCCGGTTTGGCGGCCCTTGCAGATGTCGCGAACCTCACATCTCCGCCGACGGCTTACACGCTTGGCTTCGTGTTCGGGCCACGGGTGAACGCGGGGGGGCGTGTGGGGCGCGCGGACCTTGGCGCACGTTGCCTGTCGACCCGCGACCCCCACGAGGCGCAAAGCCTTGCCGAAAAGCTCGATGCATTGAATACCGAACGCCGCGAGATCGAAAACGCTGTGCGCGACGCGGCCCTTGCGCAGGCTGAGGAACGCGGGTTGGACGCGCCGTTGGTCTGGGCGGCGGGCGAGGGTTGGCATCCGGGTGTCGTCGGCATTGTGGCGGCGCGGCTGAAAGAGGCAACCAATCGTCCCGCCGTGGTCATTGGACTGGACGGCGACGAGGGCAAAGGGTCTGGGCGGTCGGTTACGGGCGTCGATTTGGGGCATGTGGTACAGAAATTGGTCGCAGAGGGGCTTTTGTTGAAGGGCGGTGGGCACAAGATGGCCGCAGGTCTGACCGTGGCGCGCGACAAGCTTGAAGAGGCGATGGCACGGTTGTCCGAACTGCTGGCAAAACAGGGCGCGGGGACTGGTGGGCCTCGGGATTTGCGACTGGATGCCACGTTAATGCCGGGGGCAGCGACGGTTGAGTTGATCAACCAGATCGAGGCGGCGGGACCTTTCGGTCAAAGCGCCCCTGCCCCGCGGTTTGCCTTTCCCGACGCCAAGATACTGCATGCCAAACAAGTCGGCTCGGGCCATTTGAAAGTCAGCGTTGGCGACGGGCTTGGCGCGCGACTTGATGCGATTGCTTTTGGAGCCTTTGACAGCGATCTCGGCCCCGCGTTGATGAACCATGGCGGCGCACGCTTTCATCTCGCCGGGCGACTTGAAGTGAACCACTGGGGCGGTCGGCAAATCCCTCAGTTGCGGCTGGAGGATGCTGCACGGGCAAGCAATTGAGCGGCTCGGTTTAGGTCGCATTCGCCACACTGGCGGACAATGGCAAGGCGGCTATCGCGCGTGGTACGGTGAAGCGTTGCCCGCCGTTGCCCTTATATCCGACACCAAAACGCGGCTAGGATTGAGCCAAAGTCAGCACCCTAGCCCTTGATCACATGCCCAAATGTTTGGTGTCCTTGGACGCAACGCGGATGAGCCCCGCGACCGCTCTTCAAAGCGTTCTGAGTGCTGTGCAAACCCAGTTGTAAATGGCGCGATCGTCGGGGCGCACATTGGAGACGAGGTCATGGAAGAAATCTCTTGCCCTTCCGTGTGAGTTTGCCTAACTAGCGCTCCACGCACCGTGGCCCGTTCGTCTATCGGTTAGGACGCCAGGTTTTCAACCTGGAAAGAGGGGTTCGATTCCCCTACGGGCTACCACCAAAACTCGACATGCATTTGAAATTAAAGATAAATTAGAGCTCATGGAGCTTTTGTCCCACCATTCAGCCCACCGGCGGGCAATAGTGCGAGGGGTAGGATGGGTCGGCCACCCGCAAATCCAATTGCTATTCGGATCGCGTCGCGAACGGCCCAAACCGGACCTTCGTGCTGTTCGCAGCGAACGGCAGCTAGGAGCCGATACCGGAAGTGCCCTGACGCTGACGCTCGCAGATACAGCAATCCAAGCAGTTTGATACACTCGCCGCGCCGCAGCCAACAAGGCGGACATTGGTCGCAACTGCAGCAAGTTTTTGAGTGTCTATGACCGAGTTGTGGGCAAAGCAGCAAATCAAGGATGCTATGAATTTTGCAGTTTTAGTGCATTATTAGAATTTGGTTTAGGGGAGGAATTTAATATGAGGTCCGTAGTTTCAACTTTCTTTTGTGCATCACTCATTTCCGTCGGAATTTTTCTTGGAACGCTTTCAGCGTAATCTGCGCAGGCACAAGATTTGAAAGCGAGCAGCCAGAAACTGGTTTCTGAAGAAAAATGGATGGACGCTTATTACAAACTCGAAATCACGATTCGCGAACTTATGTGGTATCAAAGCAAATTCGTGTTGGCGTTCTATAGTGAATACAATTCCGAAGTGAATGTTGAGGGTACAAATAATAGTCTTAACGACCTTTTTGAACTTAGGGACCGCATTGGGTGGAGCAGATCAGAACTTGGTTCCTTCAAACGTGGGCTCCGCCGTAGCGACGAGCTTCCTTCAGAAGACGTTGCCCGTGCATTGGAAATTGTAGAGCTATTTGGCAAGTTTACCTCAGCGGTGGAAAATGTAGAAGAATTGCTTGGCGAGTCAGAAACGCTGGCAGCATATCAAGCCTTTAAAGATAATTCAGTTCCGCTGGGCGACGAAATTCTGGCAAGTCTTTTTACCCTTCGCCGCTCGGCACAGGACAGATTCCGGGACGACGCCAAAAACTTCCGCTGACAAGTTAAAAATTATCGGGCTGATGGCAATTGTGCTCGCGGTTTCCTGATGGATAGTTTCAGCTCAGTGCCGCCCTTCCGTCCTTCGTCGTTTAACGGCCGCTTCGGATCGCCGAATGTTTGGACGCCAAGCCACCGGTTTGAAAGCATTGAACCATCTTCATTTCAGGAATGGCTACTTTCAGAGCGCAGTTCAAACTCGACCTGCTGCGCCGCCGCAAGGCAGCTCGGAGCCCAAAGTACGAAATGCTGCGCGACGGATGAATGTCTGCTATTGCGCCCTCACAATAGGACACGCGCAATTTAGACATTGGCCCCCAAATGGTGAACCGCAACGCCCGTCGTGGAGCATTGCGGTTGGCGACTTTGGGTGCTCTCGCGGAGTCCTGCCTGCTGCAGTCAGTTTATCGCAGAGGAAAAATCAGCGAGAAGATATCGACCTGCGGCTGCGACGCGACACCGTAGGCAACAGCGATACCTTTGAAAGTATCAGTCTCGCGAAACGCCGCCATCGCCTCTTTGCTTTCCCAGATATAGAAACCGCCGTAGGCATTTGGCTCATTGAGTTCTAGGTAGTATTTCTGAATAAGCCCGGGCATTGCCTCAAACAGAGGTCTGCGCTCGTTTGCAGCGGCGAGCAACTCATCTCTTGGCAGGCTGCTCTCGAAACGAACGAATTGGACGACGTATCCCAAATTATCAAGCGGGTTGCTGTCTTCTGCGGCACCGGTTGATGCGGTAATGGATGCCGCGATTGCAGCGGCAGCGGCGGTCATTTTGGTTTGGTTGGTCATTTTCTTTCTCCTGTTGAACTGATGAATTCACTATGCGGAGAAACAAAATTCCTATCTCGACTTCGCGCGCCAAGTTTTTGACAGCAAACTGACCCGATGATAGTCTTCGCGAATGCAGGAACACTGGAACACCACCGCGACGGTCCGCGCGGTGCTCAAGGCCGCCGGGGCTGCTGGTGTGGCGGCTGACCGTTTGCTTGACCAAGCTGGAATTACACGAGCGACAGCCTATGACCCCGATGGTGAAGTGACGCTGGACGTCATGAAAACCTTTTGGGAAACAGCCTACCGTGAGACTGGCAGTCCCTATCTTGCAATGGATGCTGGCATGCGGGCGGTGTCCGGCTCTTACAAAACGATCGACTATCTACTTTTGGCCGCCACTACACCAGGCGAGGGTTTGTCGAG
>RCMY010000430.1_pt1 | contig 39280 bp, 35 predicted proteins | sample 2041341 | NCBI WGS metagenome assembly RCMY01 (sample SAMN09708234, study PRJNA481090) | Marine sediment metagenome, whole genome shotgun sequencing project. | reverse complement strand
AGCAGAATGCCGCGGGCACCTTCGATCGATGCTTCCAACAGCGGCGAGCTGATCGCGGCTCGGGCTGCGGCAAGCGCCCGCCCTTCGCCCGAGGCGTAGCCAATACCCATCAATGCCGAGCCGGCATCCTTCATGATCATCTTCACATCAGCAAAGTCGGTGTTGATCAGGCCCGGTGTCGTGATGAGATCGGTGATGCCCTGCACACCCTGCAAGAGAACCTCATCGGCCATCTTGAACGCATTCAACACCGACGTGTTCTCGTTCGAAACGGTCAGAAGGCGATCGTTCGGGATCACGATCTGCGTGTCGACGTTTTCTTTCAGGCGTTGGATGCCCTGCTCGGCTTGGACGGCGCGACGGCGTCCTTCGAAGCCGAACGGCCGCGTGACGACACCGATGGTCAGTGCGCCGACGGCTCGAGCGATCTCTGCGATCACCGGCGCCGCGCCGGTTCCGGTGCCGCCACCTTTGCCCGCGGTGATGAAAACCATGTCGGCGCCGTTGATAGCCGACTCGATTTCGTCGCGATGATCCTCGGCGGCTTGACGGCCGATCTCGGGATCACTTCCGGCGCCAAGGCCGCGCGTGAGCTCGCGACCGATGTCGAGTTTGACATCGGCGTCACTCATCAAGAGCGCTTGTGCATCGGTGTTGACTGCGATGAATTCGACGCCTTTGAGTCCAGCGTCGATCATGCGGTTCACGGCATTGACGCCGCCACCGCCAACTCCGACCACCTTGATTACTGCAAGGTAGTTCTGGGGTGTTCCGTTCATGGGGCTACTTTCCTCCGGTCCCGATCATCGCGTAAGACTCCTGTGCGTGTGGCGCATGCTCCATTCGACCACCCGTCCACCCACCTGGGTGGAGCGGGTGACCGTTTGCGTTCACGCGCGCCTCACGGCCCCTACTCGCTGTGTGTGGCGCAGTAAGCACCCCACGTGAGAAAGGAAACCCTAGATCGCGCGAATATGCAAAACGAGGGGAAGATATTCCATCTCGACGTCGAATCATCTCAGCCCAACTCGGCACTTCGATTGAGACAATCGGGACGTCGATGCAAGACCGGCGTGTCGGCAATCGTCAGATCGATGACATCGAGGCAGACGAGACTCGCTCCACCATTCAGGATCGACGCCAACGAAACAAACTGCGTTCGATGGTCGTCGAGCGTGCCGAAGTTGGCACTCGCGGATCCAACGAGCTCGGCGGTCACCACTCCCTCGGCGTCTGCGCGCCACGTCGTGACCCATGGATCGAGCTGTAGTGGAAGGTCGGCCGATATTTCGAGTACTCGATCGAGGCCTGCGATGGGTTCGCCGATGATCGAGGAGTCGACGATCTCTTCGGTGGTGACGATCAGCGGGACCCCACTCGGTGGCGACATCCGGTTCTCGACGACGAATCCGTCGCTCGCGAGCACCACCCACTCGTCTCCAGATGGTTCGACGATCGCGGCCGACACGGTTCGTTCTCGGACGACAACGCGCAATGTCGAGGGCCATTGCCGGGTGATAGAAACCGCCTGCACCCACGGAAGGTCCGAAACTGCGACGCGTGCGTCGTTGGTGTTATAGGTGAGCAGCGCCTGGCCGTCATCGATCGCGAGCGCGTCGAGAATGGCCCCTTCGCTGGTCCGCGCCGCGCCGCTGATCTGCACGGTCTGTGCTTCGAACAGCGACGCTTCGAGAAGCGCCACAACAAAACCCGCAACCGACACGAAGAGCACAACGAGAAACCAGCGAAACCGCGTTGCGCCCGACATCGGTGGTCGAGCCGGCGGTTCGGCTCTCCGTGTCTCTCGTTGAACTGGTCGAGATCGCGCCGTGCGGGTCGACGGACCGACCCGCCGACGGGTCGTTCCATGTTCGGTCGACCGAGGTCGGGGACCGGGGCGCGGGCGCGTGACACGGTCTGGGGTGCGCTCAGCCATCTACGTAGTCTCTCTCGCCTGCGACGCCGGGCTGGACATGGTCGACAAGATCCTGTGCGAAGCCGATCAGCTGGGTCTCGGCGTGAAGACGAATTCCGGTGGTTTCGTGCACCCGGTCGACGATTTCGACCATGAGCTGCATGACGTCATTGGCATCACCATCGGCATCGACTTGAATGAAGTTCCCGTGTTTTTCGGAGACCTCGGCCGAGCCCACGCGATGGCCCTTGAGGCCAGCCTTGTCGATCAGCCGCCCGGCAGAGTCGTCGGGAGGATTGGTGAAGACCGAACCAGCATTGGCTCCGCCTGGCTGGTGTTCACGTCGCCACGCAACGATCTCGCGCAACAACTTTTCGCCGTCGACGCTTCCGTCGTCACCGGCGACAACCTCGGCCAGTTCGAGAGTCGCTTGCACGACGATGTGCCACGGCGAAAGGTTCGATGACCGGTAGTCGAGTGCGAGTGACTCGACCCCGCGAGTGACAATTCCTCCGAGCGAAACATCGGCCACGTCGACCGACACCAGGCTGGCCGCCATGTCCGATCCGTGGCCCCCAGCATTCATCCGCACCGCACCACCGACCGAGCCAGGCACACCGACAGCCCATTCGAACCCGGTGAGTCCAGCCTTCACCGACGCTCGCGCCACGACGGGCAACGCAGTTGCGGCGCCAGCGGTGACCGTGGTGCCGTCGATCTCGACCCCGGAGAATCCCTCGCCGAGGATGATCGCCACGCCGTCGAACCCTTCGCTCGCGACCAGAAGATTCGACCCTTTGCCGACCGGCAGCGACGCAATCCCTGTCTCTGCGATGAGTGCGACGACTTGGCCTAGCGCCTCGATCGTTTCGACTCGGGCCATCAGGGCGAAGGACCCACCCACGCGGTATGTGCAGAACGCACCCGCCGGAACATCACGGGCGATCGTGATCCCGTCGATGGCCCCGAGGCTGGCAGCGATCTCGGCATTTTCATCGGACATCATGTTTCGGCCGCCGGTGGCTCCAAGAGTGGTCGAACCTCGTCGGGAAGCGTGACGAGGTCGCCCGCGCCGAGGGTCAGACACAGATCGCCTGGCCGCAGCTCAGCGATGACTCGTTCGGGCAAGGTGGACCGGTCGGCGTGATAGATGAGTTCGGGATGACCGGACCCGCGCTCGACCGCCTCTACGATCAGGGCTCCGCTGATACCCCCTCGAGGTGATTCTCCCGCCGAGTAGATATCGGTCACGATCAACACGTCCGCGGCGTCGAAGACCCCCTCGAACTCCTCCCAGAGCGCCTCGGTCCGGCTGTAACGATGCGGCTGGAAGACGGCGACGACGCGTTCGTGGCGGGTGTCGATCGCAGCATCGAGAGCCGCCCTGACCTCGGTTGGCAGATGTGCATAGTCGTCGATGAAGGTGACTCCCGCCGCAGTTCCGCGAGGATCGAATCGTCGGCCGACTCCTCCGAAGTTCGCGAGGGCGGCTTGGGCGGCACGAAACGGGAGACCCATCTCCATTGCAGCCGCCGTTGCGCCGGTCGCGTTACGTGCGTTGTGAATGCCAGGCATCGGCACCCGAAGCCGCCCGAGAAGAAGCGATGAACGGTAGAGATCGAAGGTTGTCGCTTCCGAGCTTCGTTCGATGTCCGTCATCCGGTACGTCGCGTCACTGGACACGCCGTACGTGACGATGTTCGACGAGACGGGAAGTTGTTGCGCCCCGGGGTCATCGGCGCACACGACGGCGACCTTGGACATCGCCACGAAGTCGGCAAAGGCCGCACGCATGGTCTCCTCGTCGCCGTAGTACTCGAGATGGTCGGGTTCGACGTTGGTCACGAGCCCGATGGTGTGGCCCAACTCGAGAAAGGTCCCATCGCTCTCATCGGCCTCGACGACGAACCAGTCTCCCGCGCCCCACGCAGCACCTGTGCCGAGATCGGTCACCTCTCCACCGATGATGAACGAGGGATCAGAACCAGCCTGACGGGCAATCACCGCGAGCATCGACGAAGTGGTCGTCTTGCCGTGCGTGCCAGCCACCGCAGCGGCCTTTCGCATCGACGTGATCGCCCCGAGCAGTTCGGCGCGTCGAAGAACCACGTCTCCCCGCCTCAGCACCTCGACCACTTCGACGTTCGAATCAGGGATCGCCGTCGACCGAGCCACGACATCGGGACTCCCGACGTTCGACGCATCGTGACCAACCACTGCCTCGATACCAAGTTCGACGAGCCGATCGAAGGCTCCCGAAGCAGTGAGATCGCTCCCGCTCACACGGTGTCCCATGCCAAGGAGAACCTCGGCAATGGCGGCCATTCCCGAGCCGCCTATCCCGATGATGTGCACATGCTTCATCGTCGAAAGATCGACTGCAGGTGTCATGAGTGGCCCTCGACTGAACGCCCACCATGGAGTTCGACGAGATCGGCCACAGCACGCGCCGCGTCGGGTCGTGCAACTCGCAACGATCCGACATGCATCGATGCAAGGATCTCCGGTTTCGCCACAAGTCTCGTGATCGTGTCGACCATGAGCGCGGCATCGAAGATCGAGTCGGCAAGCAGTTCAGCACCGCCGGCTCGTTCGAGTGCGCGGGCATTGGCGGTCTGGTGGTCGCCCGGTGCCCCCGGCAGTGGCACGAGGACGGCCGGAGTTCCCATGACAGCAAGTTCGGCGCAGCTGGTGGCACCAGCTCGACAGATCACCAGATCGGCTGCGGCGTAGACGCTGGCCATGTCACTCTCGTACTCGATCGGGGTGTACCGAAGCGCGGAGCCTTCCGGCAGCGTGGCGCGTGAGGAAACGTCGGCGAAATCGCGAGTGCCGATGATGTGTCGAATCTCGAGATCGTCGCGGCTGGCGAGCCCCGCCAGAGCCTCGACGGTCGCGTTGTTGATGGTGCGTGCACCGAGCGAACCCCCGAACACGACGATAAGAGTCCTCGTCGGGTCGATGCCCAACGCCGTCCGTGCAGCTGATCGAGCAGTGTCGGGCGACGACGCGACGGCCAAGATCTCTGGTCGGACCGGATTGCCCGTCCACACCGAACGGCGAAGGTCGGTGTCCTCATATGACACGGCGCACGCCTTCGCGAACCGACCGATGATCCGATTGGCGAGCCCCGGTACCGCATTTTGTTCGGCGACCACGACCGGGACGCGCAACAAAATTGCCCACAACCCCGCAGGTACGCTCGCATACCCGCCGAGGGCGACAACGACGTCCGGGCGATGCACGCGCAACAACGTGAATGATGTGGCGAACGCCCGGATGAGCCCGGCGATCGCCCCGATGTTGTCCGTGGTGAGTCGCCGTTGAATGCCGCGTCCGGGGAGCATGGTCAGTTCGAAACCTGCAGCAGGAACGATGGTTCGTTCGACCCCGCGCTCGGATCCGACGAAATGGATCGACTCGCTGGGATGGCCACGTCGAACGAGTTCCTGACCGATCGCAATGCCCGGAAGCACGTGTCCGGCAGTTCCGCCTCCGACGATGAGGGCGTAGGTTCCGGCCGGTTTCAACGCGCGCCCCGGGCGACATTCAGCATCACACCAACGCCCGCCAAGGTTGTCACGAGTGAGGTTCCGCCGGCAGACATGAACGGCAGAGGGACGCCCGTGATGGGAAGAACGCCCAGCACCGCGCCGATGTTGATGAATGCCTGGACGAGGATCCACGAGGCGACGCCGATCACCAACAGGGCGCCGAACCGATCTGCACGCCGGGCGATGACGAGGGCGACGAGCCCGAACATCACATATCCCACGACGACGACGGTCGCACCGACGAGTCCGAATTCCTCAGCCGTGACCGCAAACACGAAGTCATTGTGTGCTTCGGGCAGGTAGCCGAACTTTCCACGGCTCTCACCGATTCCCACGCCTCGAACACCACCGTTGGCAACCGACACGAGCGATTGAATCGTCTGCCACCCTTCATCGAGGGGGTCAGACCACGGATCGAGGAATGCCAGCAGCCGATCACGTCGATATGGCGCGAAATAGGCCAGAGCTGCGGCTCCAGCGGCGCTCAGCGTGGCGAGGACGGCAATGACCCAGAGCCGAATGCCACTCGCGAACAGCGTCGAGATCCCAATGACGAAGATGATGATCGTCGTACCGAGGTTCGGCTGCATCAAGATGAGGCCGCCATAGGCCATGAGAACGATCAAGATCGGGCGAAGTGACCGCTCGACGTCGACGGTCTTGGAGCGCGCCAGGTTGTCGGCCGCGAACAGGACGAGTGCGAGTTTGGCGACCTCCGATGGCTGGAACTGCACCGGGCCGAGCCGAATCCAACGCTGCGCGCCATTGACCGAAACGCCAAACCAGGGCAACAACACCATCACCAGGAGCACGAACGACACGATCAGCGCCGGCACGGTGAAGCGACGCAAGATGCGATGGTCGATCAGTGTCGTGGCGATGCACGCCACGCCGCCAAGACCCAACCACATGGCTTGGGTTTCGAACTCACCCCACGGAGAACCCGTGGCGGTCAGCGACGTGACCGACGACGCCGACAGCACCATCGTCAGTCCAAGGAGCGAGAAACACACGACGATGCTGAGAAGGGCAATGAAGGGCGTCGAGCTGCCTGGCCGCGTCTTCGATGACGCGTTGGCCGTCCGACGAGCGGCCGCCGGCCTCGTGGGTGTCGTCGCACGACCACCGGTACGACGTTTCGGGCCCGGTCGGGTTGCCGTCCGTGTCGATGGCGCTCGCCGAGACGTCTCCGATTGTCGCCGCGTCGTACTGGTTGTCCGAGTCATGAGACCTCCACGAGTTCGTGAACCGCACGAATGAAATCATCCCCGCGCGCGCCGTAGTTGGGGTATGCGTCGAAGGATGTGCATCCCGGTGACAGCAGTACAGCATCGCCGATCTCGGCGACCGACAGTGCGATCCGAACCGCTTCATCCATCGACGAGGCGCGCATCACCGTGGTCGTACTTTCGAACACTGCCGCGATCTCGTCGGCTGCTTCACCCATGGCCACCACGACCCGGGTCCGCTCGGCGGCATCTCGAAGGCCGCCGAGGTCGAGCCCCTTGTTCTTTCCACCGGCGATCAGGACCACCGAGTCGAAGGCTCTCACCGCGGTCAAGACCGCGTGCGGCACCGTCGCTTTCGAGTCGTTGTAGAACGACACGCCGTGACTAGTCGCGACGTGTTGAATGCGATGAGGTGGAAGGCGATGTGTCCCGAGTGCGACGCGAATTCCGGTCACGGTCGCACCGAGCCTCAGTGCCAGGGCGGACGCGACGAGCGTGTTCGTCACATCATGCGGAAAGGTCCGCTCGAGATCCTCGAGCCCTGCGACGTCGATCCCGTCGAGCATCAGACGACCGTTCTGGACAAATCCGTCCACCCCTGGACCCGCGTCCAATCCCACGATCGTGTTCGGCCGATCAGGGCGCAGGTGTGACTGCACGACGGGATCGTCGGCTGGGGCGACCGCCAGACCGTCGGGCGGCAGGAAAGACCAGATCTTCGCCTTGGCAAGTTCGTACGACTCGAGGGTTGCATGGACGTCGAGGTGGTCGGGACTGAAGTTCAACCATGCGGCAGCGGTCGGTTCGAACCGCTCCGAGTGCGCAAGCCGAAACGACGAGGCCTCCACGACAAATACGTCGAAGTGGGGGTCATCGATCACCTCGATGAGTGGTGTTTCGGTGTTTCCGACGCCGACTGCAGCCACTCCCGATGCCTCGAGCATCGCCACGGTGAGCAACGTCACCGACGTCTTGCCGTCGGTCCCGGTGACCGCCGCGATCGGACGATCGTCCCACCACCGGGCCATGTCGAACTCGGAGATCGTGGGCACCTGGTTGGTCTTCGCAAAACCAAAGGCCGGGTGCGATTCGGGAACACCAGGGCTCGGGACGAACGCGGCCGCGCCAACGAACGAGGCCTGGAGAGTCGATTCATCGGGTGCCTCGACCAGTTGCACCCCGAGCTCGGCGGCGAACCGTCGCGTGTCATCGGTCGGCCGGTCGTCGATGACGGTCACGGCGATGTCCCGGCGCCGCAGCGCCCCAGCGACCGATCTGCCCGTGATCCCGAGACCGAGTACCACGGCACGGTCACCCGGCGTGAGGCGTGTCTCGGCGGTCACGCAGTGATTCCCTGACGGATCGAGTCCCAATAGAACAGCCCGACACCAGCACCGGTCGTCAGACCAGAGATCAACCAGAATCGGATGATCACCCGAGTTTCGGGCCACCCTGCGAGCTCGAAGTGGTGGTGAATCGGCGCCATGCGAAACAGGCGTCGTCCCTTTTGCGTCCGGAACACCAGAATCTGCAAGATCACCGACACGGTTTCGGTGACGAAGAGCAGACCCATGATCGGCAGCAGCAGGTGTGTGTTGGTGGTGAGCGCGAGCGCGGCGAGCGCAGCACCGATTGCCAACGATCCGGTGTCGCCCATGAAGATTTGCGCCGGCGCGGCGTTCCACCACAAGAATCCGACGCACCCGCCAAGCATCGACACGGAGATGACCGCAAGATCAAGGGCGTGTGGAATGTCGTAGTCCGCCTGATGGCGAAACGCCCAGAACGCGATGAAGGTGAACCCGGCGAAGTTCAAGATCGCAGCCCCCGACGCAAGTCCATCGAGGCCGTCGGTGAGGTTCACGGCGTTCGCCGACGCAAGAATCAGCAGAACCGCCCAGATGCTCCACCCGATCTTTCCGAGGTCCCAACCAATGGAGTCCCAACGGACGAACGACAGCTCGGTGTGTACCGACGTGAACATCAACATCAGCACGGCGAAGGCCAACGCCACGCTGACGAGGCCGATGACCTTGGCCTTCTTGCTCAGCCCGAGGTTTCGTTCTCGCGAGATCTTGATCCAGTCGTCGAGGAACCCGACGAACCCTGTGGCGAGAATTGTCGCCATGACGATGAGCCCCGTCCGCGTAAAGACGATTGAAGTTCCCACACCGAACAGGTTTGCAATATCGGCAGCGATGTACCCGAAAAAGGCACCGACGAGAATGGCGATACCACCCATCGTGGGCGTTCCGGCCTTGAATGCATGCCCCTCGGGGCCGTCCTCGCGGATCGGTTGGCCGACGTTGTTGCGCGACAAGAAGTCGATCAGGAACCGGGTTCCAATCAGGGAGATGATGACCGAGGTGGCGGCGGCGATGAGCAGACGAATCATGCAGCGCTCCCCCAACCCTTGTCGGCGAGCGCCAGACGGGCCTCGTGTCGATCATCGAAGTCACGGTGCGTCGTGCCGATGATCTGATAGTCCTCGTGCCCCTTGCCTGCGATGACCACAACATCGCCGTCGACGGCGTCGGCAATCGCCGCACGTATCGCCTCACGACGATCCGGGATCCGATGCACTTCGCCCACAGCATTCGTGGTCCCCGCAACGACTTGGTCAATGATCACGTCGGGATCCTCGGTACGGGGGTTGTCGGAGGTGACATACAGATGGTCAGCATGTCGTGCTGCGTCGCCCATGAGCGGTCGTTTGCTCGGGTCGCGGTCCCCGGCAGCGCCGAACACCAAGAGCACCCGCCCCGTGGTAAGCGAACGTGCGCTTGAAACGGCCGCCTCGATGCTGGCAGGTGTGTGCGAATAGTCGACGACGACGGCGAATGGTTGGCCCGAATCGATCGATTCGAACCTGCCGGGAATCGGCGGCGTCGATTCGAGGCCGGCCGCGAGTTCGGCGGGGTCGTATCCGAGCAGCACACATGTCTCGGCGGCGAGCAACGCGTTGTGCACACTGAAACGTCCACCCAGCGGCAAGGAGATCGTGTGGTCTCGCCAGACGAAACTGGACCCCCGTTGGCTGAGTTCTGCTGCCGCAGCAATGGCAAAGCCGTCGACTTCAACGGTCTCCACAGTGGTCTGCTGCGCGAGCCGACGCCCCCACTCGTCGGAGATGTCGATCACCGCCATTTGGGCGAGTTCTCCGTCGAACAGACGAGCCTTCGCAGAGAAGTAGTCCTCCATGTCGACGTGATAGTCGAGGTGGTCTTGGCTGAGGTTGGAGAACACCGCCACCCGCATTCTGCTACCCGAGATTCGTTTCTGGTCGAGCGCATGCGAGGACACCTCGGCGGCCACGACCGCGCAGCCCTCGTCACGGTGGCGTGCGAGTGCCTGCTGAAACTCCGGCGCAGCCGACGTCGTCATCGACCCGGTCAACGTCCCCATGGATGCCGCCTTGTCGCCACAATGTCCGACGAGGTGTTCGATCATCGAGACGATCGACGTCTTGCCGTTGGTCCCCGTCACGCCGATCAAGTCGAGTCCATCGGAGGGGTTCCCCCAGAACGCCGATGCCACGTGCCCGGTCGCTTCCCGGGTGTCTGACACCACGATCTCGGGTACGTCTGCGTTGGTCGGGTGGTCGACCAGGACAGCCACCGCTCCCTGTGCGATCGCCTCCGGGAGGTACTCGTGCCCATCGGTCGCACCACGAATCGCACAGAAGAGGCTGCCTGGTTTCACCGTCCGAGAATCTTGTGTGACCGATGTGATCACAGCCGCTTGCCCGAGGGTTCCTTCGACAATTCCCGGAGATCGAAACATGACGTTTCGCAGCAGTTCGTCCAACTGGATCGACATCACTTGTCCACCACGGCGTCGGCAGGGGGGATCCGGAAGTGTTGCAGCGCGAAGTTCGAGATCTCACCGAAGAGGGGCGCCGCGACGCGACCACCCGAGGCGTCGCCCTCGGGTTCCTCGATCATCACGATGATCGAAAGCTCCGGATTTCCCGCAGGGAGATAACCAACGAAGCTCGTGAGCAGGTGCACGTTGCCGTCGTTGTCCTGATACGTCCCATTCGGCTGGAGGATTCGAGCGGTTCCCGTCTTGCCCGCAATCTCGTAGCCGGGCACCGACGCGAGGTAACCGGTGCCGCCTTCGCGGACCACACCCGCCAGCATCGAGGACAGCTGCTGTGCTGTTCTTTCGGAGACCACACGTCGTCCTTCGCGAGGGCTGACGATCTCGAAATCGCCGTCGGGCGAACGCACCCCAGCGACCACATGTGGTTCGACCAAGATGCCGTCGTTGGCGAACACGTTGTACGCACGAAGCATCTGCAGCGGTGTCGCTGCATAGCCATAGCCGATCGCTGCGGAGGGTTTCGACACTCCCGACCACTCCTCTGCGGGGTGCAGTATCCCCGCCGATTCTCCGGGGAAGTCGAGCGCGGTTGGGGTACCCAGTCCGTAGGCGGCCAGGTAGTCGTGGAACCGTTTGTCGGAAATCCGGTCGACGAGCAGAGCAGCGCCGACGTTCGACGACGCCGCAAGTACTTGACCTGTTGTGAGAACCGCTGGCTCATACCGAGTCGTATCGGTGAACACCCGGTCGTAAATCTCGATCTCGTGCGTCACTTCGACCGTGGTCTGTGGAGTGATCAGTCCTTCTTCGAGCAGTGCGCCAATCGCGAGCGGCTTGCTGATCGAACCGGGTTCGACAATCCACGTGACGGCCTTGTTCTCACCGGAAACAGCGATGATTCCGTCGTCGTTGCGCGCAACGGTCGACATGGCGAGAATTTCGCCCGTGGCCGTTCGAGAGACGATTGCCGTGCCCGACTTGGCGCCAGCTTCGGCGACGGTGCGTTCGAGCAGTGTTTCGACTTCGAACTGCACGGTTCGATCAAGCGTGAGTACCAACGAGTCACCCGACTCGGGGGCGATGAGTTCATATTCGCCGTCGGGAATCGTCACCGCCTTCGATTGACCCGAGGCCAACCCACGTTCGACGACGATGCGACCCTCTTCGCCGGTCAGGATGTCGTTGTACTGCGCTTCGAGCCCGGACAGGCCGTTTCCGTCGATGTCGGTTCGCCCGAGGATCGCGCGCGCAACGCTGGCCCCAGACGGCGTGAGGCGCGCCTGTTCGCGCGTGGAATAGACGCCAGGTAGTTCGAGAGCGAGAACTTTGGTTGAGGTTTCGTCGTCGAGCTGGCGCGCGAGCCAGGCAAACTTTGCTTCGCCGTTTGCCAACCGCCGACTCAACTGGTCGACATCGCCTCCTGCGAGCGCAACGATTTGCGCGGCGGTTCCCTCGGGATCCTCGATCAGCCGAGGGTCAGCCCAGATGCTCTCCCGTGGACTCGAGACTGCGAGCTCTTCACCGTCGCGAAAGAGAATCGCCCCTCGCTCTCCGGGCAGGGCTTGAGTTCGAATTCGCTGACTTTCGCCGTGCTCGACGTATCGCTCGGGGTGCAGAACCTGTAGAGAGACCAGGCGAATGATCATCACCGCACCGAGTGCGACCATGACGATCGCGAGCACGGAGACGCGCCAGCCGGAGAACCCGTTGCGAGCGGGTTGTCGAACCAGGTCGATCATGCCGCCGACCGCGGTCATGAGTCACCCGCCCGGAGAAAGTCGGGCAGAGGCCCTGGACCAAAAGGGTCACCGGATGGCGGCAGCCGGACTTCGGCCAGGTCGGGGTCGATGCCAGGAACGTACGTCCGTTCTTCGGGTCGAACCATTCCAAGGCGGGTCGTCGCTGTCTCGAGGATTCGTTCTGGCGCCTCCAGTTCGATGACCTGCAATCGGAGCCGCTGGTTCTGTTCACGCGCGTCGACCAGCTCGGAATTGACCGAATCCCACTTCACTCGGTTTTGCACGATGAAGGTTTGGACGACCACGATGCCAAGCAACGATCCGAAGACGACGACGATCGCGATCAACGAAAACCACATGTGTTCGTTGCGCTCAGCGAGCCGAGCGCCTGGGAGGCGCAGGCGTCCACGGGTCGAGGTGCTCATGAGTCTTGACGCCTCGTGATGGAGCGAAGCCGCGCCGAACGCGACCTCGGGTTCGTTTCCACCTCGACGTCCGATGGCGTGTGTGCACCTCGCCAGAACCACGCGAACGACGTGGTCGATGGCATTCCGGGAAGCGTCTCGCCCTCAATTGCTCGACGCATTCGATCCTTGACGATTCGATCTTCGCCCGAGTGGTAGGTCAACACCAGACCAATGCCGCCTGGAGCCAACATCTCGATCATTGCGTCGACGGTGTCTCCAAGAATGGTGAGCTCGTCGTTCACTTCGATTCGGATTGCCTGAAAGGACCGTTTCGCAGGATGCGCAGTGCTCTTCCGACGTGCGGCGGCCGGGATTGCACCGGCGATTATCTCGGCAAGTTCGGTCGTCGTGTCGATCGGGCGATGCGCCAGTATTGCGCTCGCAATACGCGACGCGTGCCGCTCGTCGCCGTACGAACGGAGCACATCGATCAGTTCTCCCACCTCGTACCCGTTCACGACGTCAGCGGCCGTGCGCACCTGCTCGGGGTCCATGCGCATGTCGAGGGGGCCGTCGAGGCGATAGCTGAACCCGCGCTCGGCCCAATCGAGTTGCGGTGACGAGACGCCAAGGTCCATCAAGAACCCGGACACCTCGAGCACACCGGAATCTCGAAGCAACGATGCGGCCTCGTCGAAACGGGTCTTGTGCAGGGTCGCCCGATCGCCGAACGACGAAAGGTTCGCCCGGGCGGCATCGAGCGCCGCCTCGTCACGGTCGAACCCGTGGACGTCGAGGTGTTCAGCGTGTTCGAGTAGCCGACGGGTGTGTCCCGCGCCACCGAGGGTCAGATCTGCGACAACTCCGGCGGGCGCGCTGGCGAGGATCTCGGTGATCTCCGAGACCATGACGGGATCATGACTGAACTCGGTCGGTGGTTCCATGGTTCTCACGGCAGGCAAAGGACGATCACGGCGGGTAACGGCCTGTGAGCACGACGAATGGTGAGCGCAACGAGTCGATCGTTGTCTCGGTCATTGACAGTCTCCCGGTCAGCGGGCGCACGTCGGGATTTCTCCCCCGAACGAGCTGATGGCAAGCGGGCGGAGTAGGGGCCTTCCATCTGCCAACCGAGAGACTGTCAATGACCGAGCGCTGCTCGTGTTCGTTGTTGTGCTCAGCCAGCCCTCCGAGTTTCGTTCGAACCTGCCGGTCGAAATCCCACGATCGATCGGGATGCCTCCGCAGGTGTCAGTTGAACGTGCCCCCAGCTTTGAACTGCTCGTGCACCACGTTCGTCAGTGCCGGTTCTATCGACTGGTAGGCGTCGCGATCCCAGAGCTCGACGTGTGTCAGTGCTCCCGCAACGATCACGTCGCCCGTGAGATTGGCGTACTCGCGCAACCGCTGGGGAATCGTGATCCTGCCCGCTCCATCGATCTCGATCTCCACGGTGTTCGAAGCGAACGCCAGACGAGTTTGTGGATCGACTTCCCCCGCTCGAACTTGGGCGAGCAATCGGTCGGACGTTTCCTCGAACGCTGTTTCGGAGTACACGGCCAGGGAATTGTCCTGCAGGGCGAGGTAGACCCGATCGCCGAGTTCGCTCCGAAATTTCGCTGGCAGGACCAGACGATGTTTCGAGTCGAGGGAGTGCTCGTAGTGATTGACGAACATTGTTTCCCTCCTCGCTGGCGTTGTGGTCGTCTGTGGATCGCGCAAATTCGGTTAGTGCGCTGGGCGCATGCGTGGCGGCGATTCCCTCGAACTCCATGAGGAGACACCATATGACACTTCCTCCCACCACGCAAGCATCTTTCCCCACTTTCTGTCAAATTGATCGGCAGATCGTGATGAATAGTGAGAGAGATCCGCTAGAGTCGAACGTTTGTTCCTTTTCAAACGACCGTGTACGTGCCAGGGGGGCCTGACCCCTTTTTCGGCGATTCGCGGTCCAACTTGCACAATAACCGTTGCTTTTTCAACAAACGTACAAAATGGGGCCTGACCCCTTTTTCGGAAAAGGGGTCAGACCCCCCGATGGGTGTCGCAGGGCGAGAAGTGCGGTGGCGCGAGGTGGGAGATCCTCCCAGCGAATGCTGCGCATATCCTTGGTCCGGTGAAACCTGTCGCAGCCTTGTCCCGGTGAGCTCGTCTGGATTTGTCCCCGAGTTCATCGACGAAGACCCGGAAACCTTTCATCATCGAGTCGTGGATGTTGCGGGTCGGGCGTTGTGGGTCCCAGCGCTGTCCGAACAACGAGTGTTGGTGCTCGGAAGTTCGCAGCGCGATGACGACCTCGACCACGCCGCCCTCGAAGCGGCCAACGTGAAGGTCGCACGGCGTCGAAGTGGCGGAGGGGCCGTTCTCGTGAGTGACGACGACCTTGTGTGGTTCGACGTCGTCATCACCAAAAGCGACCCGTTGTGGATCGACGACATCTCCACGTCGTTCGATTGGCTCGGGAAGGCCATGTCGAGGGCGATGTCCGACCTTGGGCTGGAGACCACAGTCCACCGAGGACCGATGGTGCGCACCGACTGGTCTCGTCGAGTCTGCTTCGCCGGCCTTGGACCTGGCGAACTCACCCATGACACCCAAAAGGTCGTCGGCATGTCGCAACGGCGAACCCGGCAATGGGCTCGGTTCCAAGTTGCCATACTCCGGCGATGGAACGGCCAGGAACATCGACAGCTGTTCCAGGTTCCGCTCAACGAGACGGCTGCATCAGACGACGCGCTCGAGCGTGCTGCGATGTCGCTCGACCACTCGCGCAACGACATCCTCAAGGTGGTCGTCGACTCGCTCTCGCTGTACTAGCCGCGGTTCAGAGGTACTTCCAGCTCCGGCTCCACTCGAGGTACTCAATGAACTGGTGCGGTTCCGGTCGTCCATCGACGTCGGCGAACGCCGTCTCGAAACGGAAGTCCATCCAGCCTCGGTCAGGGATTGGCAGAAACGGCCGCCTGGCCCACCAGCGGGTCGGCACATGCACCCGAGCCACCCGAAGAGCGGTCCGCCAGAGGTCGGGGCGCCGGGCGAGCGCCGCAGCGTTTGCGCGCAGCCAACCGTTCGATCTCGAGTCATCGGGCACACGGAGAGCGTACGGCTCAGGTCGCGCCTCGGCCACGCCGAAAGGGCTGTTGTTCGGGTGAACTCCCCAGAGAGACAGCGCGATAACCGCCGCGCCCGCCTGTACAACTACGATGAACCGACACATTGGACCCACAGACCAGGGAGTAACGGGTGACGACAACCCCCCAGACGACGCGATCAGAAACGTTTTCGACGCTGTATCGATCGATCGTTGACAATGTCGAAACGGTGATCCGTGGCAAACACGATGTGGTCCAGCTAGCTGTTCTCGCGTTGATCTCCGAAGGACATGTACTACTCGAGGACTCTCCCGGACTCGGCAAGACCACCCTTGCCAAAGCTTTGTCTGCGAGCGTTGGCGGAACCCACGGACGAATCCAATTCACCCCAGATCTCCTACCGTCAGATGTCGTGGGGATGTCGATCTGGAACCGCGGCAGCGGCGAATTCGAGTTCCGACCCGGCGCGGTGTTCGCAAACGTCGTTCTGGCCGACGAGATCAATCGCGCCTCACCAAAGACACAATCGGCCCTGCTCGAGGCAATGGCCGAGCGTCAGGTGACCGTCGACCGGACGACCCATCAACTCGCAAGTCCCTTCATGGTCATTGCGACACAGAACCCCCTTGACCACGAGGGCACCTATCCCCTCCCCGAAAGCCAACTCGATCGTTTCTTGATGAAGTTGTCCCTCGGATACCCAAACCGACAGGCGGAACTCGAAATCCTCGATCAGCAGGGCGAGGGTTCGAACCACGCCGTCAATTCGCTCCAGCCTGCGATCAGCACCGCTGACGTGGCGATGATGACGAACGCGTTGGGGTCGGTTCACGTCGCTCCTGAACTCAAGAACTACCTGCTCGACATAGCTGCGGCGACGCGGACCCACCCCGGGCTTCGCCTTGGCCTGTCCCCTCGAGCAATTCTCAGCATGCAACGTGCGGGTCGTGCCCTCGCGGCGGCATCGGGTCGAGCCTTCGTGATTCCCGACGATGTCAAAGCGCTGGCCCGTCCGGTTCTGGCTCATCGAGTCATGTTGACGCCGGAGTCGCAGCTTTCGGGTGTTCAGGCACCAGCGATCATCGACGACGTCCTTGCATCCGTGCCGGTTCCGAGCGTCAGCTGAACATGCCGACACCACGCGGGTGGGCATGTTTCTTCCTTGGCGTGACCGCTGTCGTCACCGGCCGTATCCTCGGCCTCGTCGAGCTGTATGTGGTCGGGGCGATCCTTCTCTCGCTGGCGATCTTGGCCGTGATCATCGCGGTCATGCGTCCAATCCGAGTGGGTGTCGGCAGGACGGTGACTCCAGCGAGGCTGCATGTCGGGTCGGTCGGACGCGTCGAGCTGGCCGTGCGCAACGGCGCTGTCAAGGCACCGGTGATGCAACTCACCGACAACGTCGAGGGCACCGCCGGAGCCCAGCTCCTCGTCGCTCCGATGAAACCCGACGAGGTGACTCGAGCCGCGTACAAACTTCCGACCGAACGTCGAGGCATCGTCCGCGTCGGCCCGGTCAACTTCATCGCCCACGATCCGTTCGGCTTGGCCGTCAGGACGTTCACCGCTCCAAGCGTCGGACAACTGGTCGTGTACCCCGAAGTTGTGCCCCTTCCTGCCGCGCCTCCGTCACCGGCCACCGAGCGGCGGTCGATGTCGGACACGCCGGAGTTTCTCGGCGGACGCAGCGAGGAGTTTCATGCACTGCGTCCGTATGTGCCAGGCGATGACATTCGTCGGATCAATTGGGCCTCGTCGGCACGACATGACGACCTCATCGTTCGCGAGGACGAAGCGCCCACACAGAATCACCTCACCGTGTTGCTCGACAATGCTGCGCTCGACACAGGCCCTGCGGTCGACAAGGCCGCCTCGGTCGCTGCGTCGCTGGTGTCGTCGATGCGCAATCGCTCAGATCCATTTCGGCTACTCACAGTCGATGGGCACGACACCGGCTTCGTGCTCGGCGCCGGTGGCGTCGAAAAAGCGCTCAGCATCTTGGCGATCGTCGACCATGTCAGCCCCGCCCACGCGAGCGCCGTACCCCTCGACGCTCAGGGAGCTGTCGTTGTGGTGACCACGTCACGCCCGACGATCGCCAGGCGGGCCCTCGTGTCGTTCGGTCGTATCATGTTCATCGCCATCGACCCCGGAGCGTGGGACTCGACCCTTCCCCGCGTCGGCAGCAGCGCCGAGGCAGCTGGCCGAGAGATCCAAATTCGACTCGGCGCGCTCGAGGACCTGGCAAGCGTGTGGAGTCGTTCGATCACGACGCTCATGTCGACAAGCGGCCAACGATGAAAACGGCCGGTAAGGATTCTCGAAGGATGTTGCCTCGTGCGCTCCCGGGCGAGAAGTCGACTGTCATCGTGTCGGGGGAGGTTCTGACATCGTGAGTTCTCGAAGAAGCGGTCATGTACGCCGGATCCCCTCCTCGCCCTACGACATTGCCGCCGAGATCGCGGTCATTCTTTTCACGCTCGCCGTGATCTTCGGCTTTCGCCGTCTCTTCGCGGACGATTCGTTCTTCGTTCCGGTCGCCGCTGCAGCGGTCTCGGCCCACGTCCTGGCCGCCGCAGTTCGCTGGGCCCGTGGCGGGTTGTTCGTCTCCGCGATCGTCTCGTTGGTCGGCCTTTCGGTCTCGGCAACGTTGTTGTTCCCACCAACGACGATCGTCGACCCGAGCCGTAATGGTCGTGAGCTGGTTCGTGGGTTCGGCACGGACCTCGAGCTCGCATGGGAGCAGTTCCAGACGGTTGCCTCCCCAGCCGAAGTCTCCGCTCCGTTCCTCCTGTTGATTGCACTCGTCATGTGGGTCGTCGCTTTTCTGGCGGACTGGGCAGCCTTTCGACTCCGAGCTCCGGCCGAAGCGCTGCTCCCTGGCGCGGCGGTCTTCATATTTGGCGCATTCTTCGCCGCCGAGCAGTACCGGGTGTTGACGTCGCTCGCCGTTGTTGGCGCCGCCCTCCTTTTTGTGCTGCTCCACCGACTGGGTGAGGCATCGCTCGCCGGCGCCTGGCTGGGGCATGGGGCTGCACAACGTGGTCAGGCTTCGATGTTGCGCGTTGGGCTCGCAGCGCTGATGGTCACGCTCGTCGGTGGTGTTTCACTGGCGCAACTGCTCCCCGGATATGACGAACCGGCAATCGTCGACCCCTCCGAATGGGATGACCCCGAAGACCCGCGCGTCGTCCTGTCACCGCTGGTCGACATTCGTTCGCGTCTCATCGACCAACCCGATGTCGAGGTCTTCACCGTCGAGTCCGAGTTGAAGGATTACTGGCGGATCACGTCGCTCGACGTCTTCGATGGTCGAATCTGGCGGTCGCGTGGATCGTTCGAGGAGGCGGCCGGACCGCTCGAAACCGATCTGCCCGATGGCACGTCGTTCGAGGCCGTGGCTCAAACCTATGCAATCAATCGGCTCGGCGAAATCTGGCTTCCCGCCGCCTATGAACCTGCCGAAGTCCTATCCGCACCCGATGACGTCGAACTCGAGTACGAACCAGAGTCGGGCACACTCATCGTGAACCGCGAGACGACCAATTCCGATGGTCTGATCTACTCGCTGCTCTCGGCAATTCCGGTCCGCGATGTGACGGCGATCAGCAACGCGGATGCCACGATCCCTGGCGACATCGCCGACAGATATCTCGAGCTGCCCGACGATTTCAGCGAGCGGGTTCGAACCGAAGCGGAGGACATCGTGGCGGCTGCCGGCGCCGAGACGCCGTACGAGAAAGCCCTGGCGCTGCAGAACTATTTCCGCGACCCCACGTTGTTCAGTTACAGCCTCGACGTTTCCAAGGGTCACTCGTCCTCACGCATCGAGGACTTCTTGTTCGAGGTTCGTGCGGGGTATTGCGAACAGTTCGCGGGTTCATATGCAGCGATGGCTCGTTCGATCGGCCTCCCGTCTCGGGTGGCTGTGGGCTTCACTCCCGGCGAGTTTGACCCGGCGATCAACGCGTACCGAGTCAACGGCAAGAACGCCCATGCATGGCCAGAGGTCTGGATGGAAGACATCGGGTGGCTGCGCTTCGAGCCAACTCCAGGTCGTGGCGGACCTCGAGATGAGTCCTACACCGGTTTCCCCGAAGATCAAGAAGGGCAATCGCCAATCGCAACCGCACCATCGACGAGTGTCCCGGCGGGGCCCGATCGTGCACCCGGTGTCGACCCCCGCCTGGAGGAGACGACGACCACCACGCTCGCTCCGCTGTCCGATCGAGCCGAGTCCGGCGTGATCGGCGGCAGCCAGGGTGTGTCGGGGCGAACGATTGCGGCGTGGAGCGCTGGACTCCTTTTGCTCGTGGCCCTCATGTTGTTCCCGCTCGTCTACGCCACACTGCGTGCACGTCGACTTCGTCAAGCTGTCGCACACGATCCCCGGCGTCGAATCGGACTGGCGTGGGCCGAATCGAAGTCGGCAGTTCAGCTGCTCGGCGTCAAGACGAATATCTCCGACACGCCGACCGAGCTCGTCGACAGGGTTGCCTCAACCGATCAGAAGTCAGCCTCGACCTTGCTCGAACTCGCCCGGGAAGTCACCAACGCGACCTACGGCGATGGCGACGTTGAGAGTCAACGGGCCGACCGAGCCGAAGCGGTCTCCGCTGAGCTCGCAACGCTGGCGCGAACCAAAAGCGGCACCTTCCAGTGGTGGTGGCAGCACGCCAGTCCGGTCAACGTGTGGCGCGACAAAGTCGGCACCTGGGGCCACCTGCGCTCGTAGAGACAGGTGATCGGTGCCGACAGATCAGCTGTCGGTGTCTTGGTCGTTCAGACGGTCGCGCATACGTTGACCTGCGTCACCGAAGTATCCGCGGACCGAGGTGCCACCGCGGGCGTTTCCCGTGACCTGCTGCAACCCGGCGCGACCGACGCGACGGAGGTTCTTCTCGCCGTACCAAGCACTCGCCATCATGATGAGGAATCCGACAAACGACAACATGTAGCTGGTCGAGAGGGTGAACAAGAGCACGGCGAGCCCAACCACGAATCCGAGAGCTGCGAGACGGATGTGTTTGAAGCCGTGCGAGAACACGGTGGTCGACGAGACCTCGTGCGCGAGCCCAGGATCGTCTTGATAGAGCTGCTGCTCGATCTGCGTCAGAATCCGTTGTTCGTCCTCGGAAAGGGGCATTCGTACTGTCCTTCGATCAGTCGTGTCGGCCGTCGTGAATCTTGTTGCTCGTAGCCTACCCGGCCACTCCGCTTCAATGTTCTCACACGATGCCCGACGCAACAACGCGCCGCTAGGACCCATCGACCTCTTTTTCTGAAATCCGAGTCGAATCCGTGTCTTCGACGTCGTTTTGATTCGCATTCGGCCCCCACTGCTGTTCGCCTCGGCGTTTGACGCGCAGGTCGCCGTCGACGGCCGCCGATGCAGGACCGATGGCACCGACACCAAACTTGGCGCGAACGTCATCGATCAGCGCATCGGTCACCTCGCGGTTTCGTCTGTTCGTCTTCGCGGAGCCTGCGGGATCGGCATCGAGATCAAGTGAGAGCTGATGGCCGTGGTCGGCACCGAGGTTCGCGACACCGATTCCGAGAAGGCGGACGCCGTCGCCGGGGTCGATGTGGCCCATCAACTCGCGTGCCATCCGCAACAGATCGACCGAGGAGTTGAAACTCTGCGGTGCCGTGCTTCGTCGGGTGACCGTGGAAAAGTCGCCGAATCGGACCTTGAGCGTGGCGGTTCGGGCCACCAATTCGTTGTCGCGAAGCCGTTGCGCGACCGCGTCACATTGTCGGACCAGCTCGACGTCGAGCACACCACTGTCGGCGATGTCGTGTGCAAACGTTTCTTCACTACTGATCGATTTCGCCTCTCGATCGGATTCGACCGGTCGATCGTCGATGCCGTTCGCAAGTTCATGGAGGTGTTTTCCGCTCGCCGAACCAATCGAGGCGACGAGGTGGCTGAGGGGCACGGCGGCCAGGTCACCAACGGTCTCGACGCCCAACGCGTCGAGCCGTTTGGCCGTGGCCTTCCCGACCCCCCAAAGGGCACGCACCGGCAACGGATGAAGAAACTCGAGCTCCTCGCCGAGCTTGATCTCAAAGATCCCTTTTCCGTAGATGGGGCCTTTGGGAGACACCTTGGGTTTTGCCTCTTCCGAACCGAGCTTGGCGAGAAACTTGTTGGGGGCGATGCCGACCGAACAGGTCAACCCTTCATTCTCCCAGATCGTTGAACGAATGTGTTGTGCGATCTCGGCCGCCGACCCGTGCAGTCGCATGGCCCCGCTGACATCGAGAAAGGCCTCGTCGAGGCTGAGCGGTTCAACCCGTGGGGTGACATCGGCAAAAACCGCCATCACCCGTTTCGAGACCTCCCCGTACAGCGAATGGTCGCCGGGGAGAAAGATCGCCTGGGGGCAAAGCCGTTGTGCTTGGGACGACGGCATTGCGCTGAACACGCCGAACGCTCGAGCCTCATACGACGCGGCCGCCACGACACCACGACGTCCGGTGCCGCCGACCACCACGGGTTTTCCACGCAAATCGGGGCGACGTACGAGTTCGACGGACACATAGAACGCGTCCATGTCGACATGGCAGATCGTGCGGCGTTTCTGCTTCTCCATCTGCTCGACAGTTTGCCTGAACCTGCGTTCGATGCGGGTGTGGCTTCCGATTGCGCTCGAGACGAAGCGGCGAACCGACGTGCGCACTGCGACAGTAGCCTGGCCGGGTGAGTGAGATGAATCCACCTGGACTGCCCGATGCTTCTCCGCCGGTGTGGGCCCGTGTGCTCGCCGTCTCGTCGATCATCGTCGCCGGCGCGGCCGGTGGCCTCATTGGTTGGTCGATACTCGATTTGCAGTGCACGGGCGACTGCGCCTCGACCGCGGCCATCGCGGGTGTCGTCAGCGCCCTCGTCTGCGCGGTCGGCGTCGCCGTGGTCGCAGTGTTGACGCTGCGGGCGATGTCGGAGTGGCGTGCGATCGAAAACCGTGACCGAGCCCGACGACAACGAGGACACTCATGAGCGAGTACATCGGGTGATACCAAACGAAGAGTTCCGAGCGATGGCCGACGAGATTGCTTCGATGGTCGGTGCAGCGGTGATCGAACGTCGTGGCGCCGGTTTTGACTGGACGACGAAATCGTCGACGACCGATGTCGTCACCGAGATCGACACGTGGGCTGAAGACGAGATCGTGAGACGAATTCTCGAGAAACGCCCCAACGATGGCCTCGTTGGTGAAGAGGGCGCGTCGACTCCGGGAACGACCGGGGTGGTCTGGGTGATCGATCCCATCGACGGTACGACCAACTTTCTCTATGACATTCCCGGGTACAGCGTGTCGATCGGGGTACAGATCGAGGGCACGACCGTCGCCGGAGCGGTGTTCGATCCGGTGCGCAGCGAACTTTTTTCGGCAGCGGCCACGAACGGCGCAACCCGAAACGGGCAACACATCACCGCGTCGACTGCGACCGAGCTCTCGACCGCTCTGATCGCCACCGGCTTTTCGTACCACGCCGAAATGCGCCGCAAGCAGTCGGTCATTCTCGGAACCATCCTTCCGGCTGTTCGCGACATCCGAAGAATGGGAGGCGCCGCCCTCGATCTTTGCGCCGTTGCGTGTGGTCGTGCCGACGCTTACTACGAGCGCGGATTGTCCCCCTGGGACTCCGCCGCCGGAGCTCTGATCGCCACCGAAGCGGGGGCGATCGTCGATGACCGAGAGCTGACGTGGGCAAGCGCTCCGGGTCTCGCCGATGCATTCCACTCCCTGCTCGAACGCGCCCAGGCGTGAGCTGACCGCACCCGGTACCTGACGTGTTGAGCTGGAACGCCTAGTCTTCGCAGGAGCGGAGTTTCCGTTCTCCACCGAACGAAGGAAGTGAAGGCCGTGGGAACTCGTATTCTCACAGTTGAAGACGACGAGCGCATCCGAACCGCTGTCCGGATGGCGCTCGAGGATGAGGGTTGGGAAGTCGCAGAGGCTGACAACGGCGAAGATGCGCTGTTGAAGTTCGGTCAGCAGCCAACCGACGTCGTCCTGATCGACATCATGCTTCCCGGTATCGACGGATTCGACGTCTGTCGGTCGATTCGGCGAGTGTCCGATGTGCCCATCGTGATGGTCACGGCGCGAGCCGACACGCACGATGTGGTCGCCGGTCTCGAAGCTGGCGCCGACGACTACCTCACGAAACCATTCGCGCCCAAAGAACTTTCGGCCCGGATCCGTGCCCTTCTCCGTCGATCCAGAGCCGGAGCCACCGCCACGGGCGATCTCAGCTTCGGCGACCTCGAAGTGATCCCTGAACAAGGGATGGTCAAGCGTGCAGGTGAAGAGGTTCACCTGACCAAGACGGAGTTCCGGTTGCTCGTCGAACTGGCCTCGGCACCTGGCAAAGTTTTCTCGCGCGAATCGCTGCTCGAAAAGGTGTGGGGTTATGGCTACTTCGGTGATGGACGCCTGGTCGACGTTCACATCCGTCGACTGCGTACCAAAATCGAGGCCGATCCGGCCGATCCACAACATGTCGTGACGGTCCGGGGCCTGGGCTACAAGCTACAAACCTGATCGCGACACCCTCGTGGATCCCTTTCGCCTTGGCCTGAAGTCGCGCATCACTGCGGCGTTCACCCTCGGCGGAGTCGTCGTGACGTTGTTGTTGACGGTCATCACCATCACGACCACCCGTCAGGTCCTGCTCGCTGACCGCGACGACGTGGCCGAGCTCATCGTCTTCGCCAACGCGGTTCGCGTGCAACGCCAACTCGGTGGCGACCTCGATCCTGGGGCGGTGGGAAATGTCATCGACTCGTTGAACACGACCGCTGGCTCACGCCCCCTCCTGATCACCGACGACGGAAACTTCTCGCTCGACCCAACGGCCTTCAGCCTCGACGACGTGCCCGCCGACCTGCAGGCGATCACCTTCGAAGGGCGCGCCGGACGCATGCGTACATCGGTGCAGGACGCTCCTGCCATCGTGTACGGCGTTCCGTTGCAAGGGTTCGACAACGTCGTCTATTTCGAGGCCTTCCCGCTCGCTGAGGTCGAGGACACGCTCATCACGCTGCAACTCGTACTCCTCGGAGGTGGCCTGATCGTTGCGGCCCTCGCAGCGCTCGCCGGACGTTTCGCTGCGACCCGGGCACTGTCACCGCTTCGAGACGTGAGCGCAGCCGCCGAGGCGATCGCTGGCGGACGGCTCGACACCCGGCTCGACCCCGAAGGCGACGAGGACCTCGAGAGTCTGGTGGCGTCGTTCAACGAGATGGCGGGAGGACTCGAGGAACGAATTCAACGCGACGCTCGGTTTGCTTCAGAAGTGAGCCATGAACTCCGAAGCCCGCTCATGACACTTACGGCGTCGGTCGAGGTGCTCGAGAATGCGAAACACGAGATGCCCGAGCGATCTCAGACAGCTCTCGGGTTGTTGGCAAGCGACATTGCACGTTTCCGCACGTTGGTCGAGGATCTGCTCGAGATCAGTCGGTTCGATGTTGGCACCGCTCAGCTCCAGGCCGACCCGATGTTGTACAGCGAGTTCATACGGGCCGCGGTAGACATCGCTGCGGTCGACGGTGTTCACCTCATCGTCGACCCCGACGCAGAAGACGCGATCATCGTCGCCGAGAAACGTCGGCTCGCACGGGTTGTTGCGAACCTGCTCGACAACGCAGCCAAATACGGTGGCGATGAAATTCGCGTACTCGTCACACTCGGCGATGACTCGGTGTTCACCGCCGTCGAGGACAACGGCCCCGGCGTGCCAGCAGCCGAACGATTCGTGATCTTCGACCGGTTCAGCCGTGGTGGGTCCGGCGGTCGCCGTGGGTATGACACCGGTGTTGGATTGGGGCTCTCGCTCGTCGCCGAACACGTCAACCTGCACCATGGCCGGGTGTGGGTCGAAGACCGGCCCGATGGAAAACCAGGAGCTCGATTCGTGTTCGAACTTCCCCTCGACGATGAGATGGACGAGGAGTTCGCATGAGCCATCGACGAGGTCTTCGAATTGTCTGCGCCGCAATCGCTGTTTCGGTGATGTTGTCCGGGTGTGGAATACCACTCGACAGTGAACCGCAGGTGATCGCCTCGGAATCACTTCCCCAGACGCTGCAGCCGGGTTCGTCGACGACGACGACCTTGCCGTCGCAGCTCACTGAGGACGTCACGATCTACCTCGTCAACCCAGGGGGCGGTGTGGCGTCGCTGGTTCCTGTCACCCGACAAGTTCCCGTGGTGCGCGAGGGCGGCAAATCGATCGAAGTGATCATTCTCGAACAGCTGTTGCTCGGGCCAACGAGCGAGGAGCAACTCGAGGACAACCTCACGACGTCGGTCGTCTCCTCGGGCGATGACCCAATTGAAGTGCTGGACCTGCGGCGGCCGGTCGACGGTCAGATCGTCGTGGTTCTGTCCGAGGCCCCAGCGCTCGAAGGAAGTGATCGCGTGGTCTCGTTTGGACAACTGGTGTACACGCTGACCGAGATCAACACCGTGGATCGTGTCCGGTTTCTCGTGGTGGACGATGCAGGCGAGGAACAAGACATCGCGGTCAAGACCGACACCGAGGAAGGTGACGTCAGGCGTCCGGTCGGACGTAGTGACTACCTGACCCTCTCCCCTCTTCGAAGCCCGTCCTGAGCCCGTGGGCCTCTGCCGCGGCCGCGGCCGGCGAATGTGTCAGGCGAAGAACGTGGAGGCAACGTCGAAAAGTTTGGGGTTCACGTACTTGAGCTCGGCGACGGCATCGGCAATGCGGACACGGGTCATCTCGCCGCATTGAAAGGCGACCATCGAGCCAAAATCTCGATCCTCTGCTGCACGAGCGGCTTCGACCCCGAACCAGGTAGCAAGGACGCGGTCGTATGCCGACGGTCCACCGCCACGCTGAACGTACCCGAGCACGGTCGTCCGAGTCTCGAACCCCGTGCGTTCGTTGATCTGTGTTGCGACGAGTTCTCCGATACCACCGAGTTTGATGTGACCGAATTCGTCAAAGCTGCGATCGGGAATTTCGAACGTTCCGGGAATGGGTTTTGCGCCTTCGGCCACGACCACGATCGAGGCAAATTTGCCATTCGCGTGCCGTCGTCGGAGTGCGTCGCACACTTCGACGATGTCGAAAGGGTGTTCCGGAATGAGGGTGAGGGTTGCACCGCCGGCCAAACCTGCCCACGTGGCGATGTGCCCGACGTGTCGACCCATCACCTCGACGATCATCACCCGATCGTGGCTCTCTGCGGTGGTGTGCAAACGCCCGATGGCCTCGGTGGCGATGTCGACAGCGGTCGCGAAGCCGAAGGTCATCTCGGTCAGGCCGATGTCGTTATCGATGGTCTTCGGCACTCCGAGCACGGGAAATCCCAGCTTGTACATCTCTTGGGTGCACGCCAAGGTGCCTTCGCCACCGATCGAGATCAGCGCGTCAACTCCATTCTTGTCAAAGGTGGCTCGGCACTTGTCGCGTCCGTCTTCGGTCATGAAGGGGTTCAGCCGAGTGGTCCCCAGAATTGTTCCGCCTTGGGTCAGCAAACCTCGGCATCCTTCGACGTCGAGGGTCATCCACTCGTCCTCCATCACCCCTCGCCATCCATCGAGGAACCCAATGACCTCGTTCCCATCCTTGGTCGCCTGCCTGACGACTCCACGGATCACGGCATTGAGACCGGGGGCGTCGCCACCGCCGGTAAGAACTGCGAGTTTCATTGCGCCGATCTTACGGCCTCGGCAGCAGGGATCTACGCTTCCCCAATGGCCGTCGTCGTGGCAATTGATGCAGGAACAACAGGTGTTCGTTCGATCGCCTTTAGCGAGACGGGGAAACCGGTCGGTTCGTCCTATCGAGAGTTTCCGCAGTACTTCCCGCAACCCGGTTGGGTCGAACACGACGCCGAAGAGATCTGGGACGCGGTCGTCACGACCTTGACCGAGCTGGTGGCATCTCTCAGCGAACCCATTGCGGCCATCGGGATCACCGATCAACGAGAAACCGTCGTCGTGTGGGACAAGTCCACGGGTAAGCCACTTCACCGCGCCATCGTCTGGCAAGACCGCAGAACCGCCGAACGGTGCGCCGACCTGGAGTCTGCGGGTCACCTCGACATGGTCCGGCAGACGACGGGCCTCGTCCTCGATCCCTATTTTTCTGGCAGCAAGCTCGAGTGGCTCATCAGAAACGATCACCTCACCGTCGACGCGAACACGGCGTTCGGCACGATCGACAGCTGGCTGGTCTGGAAACTGACAGGCGGCACGACCCACGTCACCGATACCACGAACGCAAGCCGCACCCTGCTGTTCGACATTGGCTCATTGTCGTGGTCTGACGAGATGCTCGATCTGTTCGGTATCCCGGCGTCGATTCTTCCTGAGGTGCGGCCGTCATCCGGACGTTTCGGGACGACGGCCATGAACCTTCCCGTGCCGGGTGGACTCCCGATATCGGGTATTGCCGGCGATCAGCAGGCAGCTTTGTTCGGCCAGGCATGTTTTCTGCCAGGCTCGGCCAAGAACACGTACGGCACGGGGTCGTTCATTCTCATGAATGTCGGGCACACGAAACCCGAACCGGTCGACGGGCTGCTGACCACCGTGGGCTGGACCCTGGCAAACGGCGAAACCACGTACGCCATGGAAGGTGCGATCTTCGTGACCGGTGCCGCAATCCAATGGTTGCGAGACGGCCTCGGGATAATCGACGACGCGTCCGAGATCGGCCCGCTCGCCGAGTCGGTCGAGTCGAGCGACGATGTGTTCCTCGTTCCAGCGTTTGCTGGCCTGGGCAGCCCGTGGTGGGACCCGAATGCCCGAGGCACGATCGTTGGGCTCACTCGGGGGACGACAAAAGCGCACATCGCCCGCGCGACGGTCGAGTCGATGGCGCTGCAAACGCGCGACGTCATCGACGCGATGGCCTCGGCGGGTGGGGTGAAGGTGCAAAGCCTTCGAGTCGACGGTGGCGCGTCGGTCATGGAGATCCTGCTGCAGATCCAAGCCAACCAGATTGGCGTGCCGGTCCATCGCTCGGCGATCACCGAAACAACCGCTCTGGGGGCGGCCTACCTCGCGGGTATCGCCGAGGGTGTCTGGTCGGGCACCGACGAAGTTGCTGCCGCGTGGGCCTCAGATCTCACGGTCGAGCCGGAGGGTGATCGCGCCTCTGTAGACGCCCTGCACGACCGCTGGCTGCAGGCCGTCGACCGGAGCCGAGGCTGGGCTCGTTAGTTGCTCTTGCCTGCCTCGTCGGCGGCGGGCGCCGCCGATCCGATGGCGCCGGCATACGAGCCGAGCTGTGCTAAGACCACCGGCACTTTTGGACGCTGCTTCTCGCCGAGAAGGCGTTCGGCCAGACTCGACTCGACATTGGTGCGCAACACCTCGCCGAGTTCGACGAGGCCACCACCGAGCACGAACAACGCCGGGTCGAGCACGTAGACCAGATCAGCCAGCCCGACAGCCACGTCTTTGGCGAATCGCGCGATCAACGCTTCGATTTCGGGTTCGCCCGAATCGAGCAGTTCTTGGACATGTTCGCCACGAATCTCAGCGACCGAGCCGGCCCGCTCGACCAGGGCATCGAGTCGACCCTCTGCAGCCCAACGTCGGGCGAGAATGCCGAGACCGTTGCCCGAGGCGAAGTACTCCCACGGGCCGTTGGCACCGGTGATGTGCTGTGGGCCGTCCTGCTGCACGGTGATGTGGCCAGATTCGCCTGCATACCCGTGGGCGCCGCGATACAGCCGTCCGTCGAGGATGAAGCCGGTTCCGATGCCCGTACCCAGCGCCACGAATGCCATGTGGTCACATCCGATGCCGGCGCCGAACTTGGCCTCTGCCCACGTTGCCGCCGTGGCGTCATTCTCGGCGATGACCGGCACGCCAAGGCGTTCCTCGACCCGTGCGACGAGCGGATAGTCGACCACGCCGGGGATGTTCGGCGCGTACTTGAGCGTGCCGCTCGAGTCGATCAGCGCGGCGATTCCGAGGCCGACGGCATCGACCGGTTCGCCGACATCAGCGATGAGCTGCTCGGCTACTTCGACGATCGTGTCGACGAGCATGTCGCCATCGGGTTGGGTCCGCGAACGCCGGCTCGAGAGCGGCTCGGTACTTCCGGGCCGAAGCCCGAGGCCACGAACGTTGGTGCCACCCACGTCGAAACCAATGGTCCACCTCACATCGTCGGCTCCGCAAACCAACCTGTCGCGGCGACCCATCCAGCACGGTCGCCGACGCTGTCGCACCACGTATGAAGGTCTGACTGGTCCGAGACACAGATCACCTGCGTCGCGTTGCTGTGCCGGAGCAGGGTGGACATGATCGCGCCGCTCAAGCGCATTGGCAGATCTGCGAGAGGTTCTTCGACGAGGATGGGAAGTGGCCGGGTCGTGTCGGTGACCAGATCGATGTGGGTACGGAGATCGAGCTCACCCACGCCGATGATGGCCCACTGTTCACGAGCGGCAGCGAGGAGCTGCTGTTGGCTGCGCAAACGACGCTGAATATGGCTTCGGTGCTGGTCGATCGTGTCGAGTCGCAGCTGATCATCAGCGGCGATGGGAGCTCGGGCCGAATCGATCACTTCTTGGGCTTTTCGCCGAATTTGATCGAGTTCTTCGCACTCGTCGAGGACCTTCTTCGCCATCAGCGGCGCAGAGGCAGGGGTCGTCTCGATGCTGAGCAGGTCGAGCGACGAGGCAAGTAGGCTCGCATCTGACTGAGGGCGCATGTCGAACTCGGCAATTGCTCCGTCGGCTTCAGCGATTGCCAGGTCGGCGAGCATCGCCACGTTACGAGAATCGCCCGGCAGGACCTGACCACGCGCTCCCTCGGCTTGGCTTCGCCTGGCGGTCAACGAAATTCGTTCGGGATTGGCCTCGACCACACGGAGAACCCGAGCGATGTGTTCGACAATCTCAACCGGAGGTGACACTTCGTCGAGTGCCGCAAGTGTTCGTCGTGCGTCTTCGAGCTCGGGAATCGCAAGTTCTGTCGACGTCGGGGACTCGGGAAGTCGGTCGCGAATTTCTTGGGCCGCGGCGTCGGCGCCCCGCAGTTCGGCACCCGAGAGAAGCACGGCTCGATCGATCGTGTTGATCACCTCGGCGAGTTGTGTGGCTTCGGCGGTGCGATGCGACGCTCCTGTGGCGAAGGGTCGTGTTGCGACCAATGAAGTGCCAGGCGCCCGTGGCTCGCGCCGCGCCGCATGGAGTGGGGTGCGGCGGCCGCGGGCTTCGACGATGCCGCTGAGCCCGGTTTGAGGGTCACCCAACCGCAAGGCATCGATCGTGTCAGCCAGTGCTCGCCGCGCCGGCTCGGCAAGGCCGGAGACAACACAAAAGCTTCGGTGAAGCTCGAGTGCAGCATCCTCGACCCGCGGCGATGTCAGCTCGACGAGGCGAATGGCTGGGTCATCGTGGTGGGGAGATCGTGCTGCCGACTGCAGACGCTGGCGCGCTTGCTCGACACGATCGACGTCGAGTTGGTTCACACCGACGCCGACTCGACTCGCTTCTTCAAGTCGTCCATGGCGGTGTGAAGGATTTTTGCTTCCGCCCGACGCTTCACGAAACCTGGAAGTGGAACGAGCATGTCGACCGAGACGTAGTACCGAACCTCGCAGCGAGACCCGTCGCCAAGGGGCACGAACTCGTACTCGCCATCGATTCGTTCCATGACATCGCCCTCGATCAGGCGCCAGGCCATGCGCAGGGGGTTCGATCCGTAGCTGTAGCGAAGTGTGTACGAGGTCGAGCGGCCCATTGCCGCGACCCGGAATGCAACATCGCCACCACGCCCATCGTCGTCACGAACGACGACCTCGACCTCTTTGACGTCGGTTGCCCAGTCGATGTACTGCTCGAAGTTGGTTGCCACGGCAAAACACGCCTCGGGAGGCGCATCGATTTCAGTTCGTTCGGCAGCTTGATCAGCCATGTTCTTCCTCACCTGAGTAGGCCACCGCAGAATAGCCGAATCCATCCGGGCAAGCCGCCAACGGGCGGCAGAAAACCACGTGCGTTGCGTCACCCATTGGTCGCCCACTCTCCCAAATTCGTTTCGAGGGTTTGGGCGAGCGCATCGTAGGAGAACTCCGAGACGGCTCGTGCCCGACTGGCCTGACCCATGCGAGCCCGTCGTTCTGGATCATCGATCAGCGCACGGAATGACGCTGCGATCTCGTCGATCGGGGCGTCGCTGTCGACGATGAGGCCGGTGACTTGATCGTCGACCGCTTCGTCAGCACCTCCCGAGCGACCGGCGATCTGCGGTGTTCCCGCTGCCGCAGCCTCGACAAATACGATGCCAAATCCCTCCTGTTCGAGGCCGGCCCAGCGATTTCTGCACAACATTGCGAAAACATCGGCCGCTCCATAGAGCGCCGCCTTGTCGTCGTCGTCGATTCGACCGAGTAGTCTCACCGGAGCTCGCAGCGCATCGATCCGTCGCTGCAGGCGACGAGCGTCTCGACCCGCGCCGGCGATACAGACCTCGAGGTCTGGATGGGTTCGGTGCAGGCGCGATGCCACCGCGATGAGCGTGTCCATTCCCTTTCGCGGCACGAGCCGCGAAACGCTCAGGATCAAGGGGGCATCGGGTGCAATGTTGTACTTCGCCCGAATCGCGCGTTGTGCGTCGAGTGTTGACGGTGCGAATTTTTCGATATCGACACCTGGTGGTATCACGACGCTGCGCAGGGTGCGGCCAACGGCTCGTTCGGCTTCGCTCAGCGCGTATTCGCCGGCTGAAACGACCGCGGTTGCGTTGTCGAGAACCCGCGCCAGCACATGGCGACTTCCCGGCAACCGGCCAGGCACGGTCACCTCTGCACCGTGCAGGACGACTGCGTAGGGTTTGGCGAGGTGTGGTCCGATGATGCCGAGGGGCACCGCCGGGTCGATCACGTGGAGTGATGCGCCAAAATCGTCGGCTGCCGCGTCGAGGCGTCTGGCAAGCCAGGGGTAGGGCAACAACACCGGCTCGCGAGACCGCACGATGCCGTACCCTTGTTCGGCGTCGAACGCGTCCGTACCCGCATGTGGCGTTGTGATGACCCGAAAACTCTGCGGGTCGAGTCGCCGCCACAATTCCCACAGATACTGCTGGATACCGCCGAGTTTGGGCGGAAAGTCATTGGTGACGAGCAGGTGGCGCCCGGTCATCGGCCAGCGCCAATTGCGTGCAATTCGTCACGCACCATCTGGCTGGGGTCGTTCGCCATCCCGTCGTACGCGTGATCGAGCCCGAGCGCATGGGCAGCCCATATTGCGTGGCTGCGCTCGATTTCGTCATCGCTGCGCACATAACGATCGACAAGCTCCTGAACGACTCGGCTTTTCGGGTCGCCGATGTTTCCCAACACCACCAGTGCATTGCGGCGGAGATACCTGGCCTCTCGCCGTGGGATGTACCACACTCCGAAGCGCGCCATGAGTTCGTCGTCGTCGACGCGCAGCAAGTCCTCGACCGCCACCGCCGAGATCCCGGTGGTTGGATCCGGCGCTGCTCGCCGATCGGCGACGATGTTGGGTGGACACGTTGTCTGACAGTCATCACATCCATAGATGCGGGCCCCGAGGGCCGTACGGAACTCGCGGGGAAACACCCCTGGGGACTGCACGAGCCAAGCAAGACACCGATTCGAATCGATCACGCCGTCAGCGACTATTGCATTGGTCGGACACGCGTCGAAACACCGCCGACACGGGCCACATTGGTCGGCCAGCGGTTCTCGTGCGTGCTCGAGTTCGGCGTCGGTGACCACCGAGCCCAGGACGAAGCGACTCCCGGCGCCGGCGATGAGAATGTTCGAGTTCTTGCCCCACCATCCGATGCCAGCGCGGTAGGCGGCGGCCCGATCGACGAGGGCATTGTCATCGACCAACACGCGAGCACGGTGGCCATGGTTCTTCAGGTGCTCGGCCACGTCGTCGAGAGCGGCCCGCAAATCGGCGTAGTGAGGCTCCCACACGTACTCAGCGATCTCGGCCGCACCTGCACCTCCGTCTTGCACCGGTGATCGTTGCCGGCGATACGACTTGGCGGCCACAACGATGGAACGAGCCCCCGGTAGTGAACGTGCCGGGTCGGTCGAGCGGTCGGGATTGCGGTAGGTGAACTGCATGTCGGCGCTGAGGCCGGCGGCCTTTCGGTCGTGCAGGTTCTTGCGAACATCGGCGAACACTTCGGCGCTACAGAAGCCAATTCGGTCGATGCCGTGGCGGTCGGTGATCGACGCCAGTTCGTCGTTCAGCGACCCTGCACTCATGGGACCAATCTACGGTGACCTCAACGAACCTCGTGCCGAAGTCCGGGAACAAGTCCTGCGTCGGCGAGTGCGCGTATCGCTCGGAAGTCGTCGATCTGGATGACCACCGCCTGCTCGGCCTCACGATCGCACAGGTAGGTGACGACGCAGTCGTCACACGCCGGGGTGTGCTGCATGACGCAGGTATCGCAATCGATGGTGACGCTGTCGTTCCTCATGCCGACAACGTACCGATGGGGTATGACATCGACATGTCGGCACTTCCGGCCGACACCGTCAACATGTCGGCACTTCCGGCCGACACCGTCGTCAGCGCGGACTGGCCCAGAATGCTCATTGCTGGAGGAACGACGTGACCTCACAGATCGCAGGTCCGGTGATCTCTTCGGTGACCTCGAGCGGAATCAGACCGGTTGCGGGGTCGATGTCGTCGATGCTGATCGAGTGCATACCCTCGGCGCGCACCAAAAAGCCGGTGAATTCGATGCGGAGTGTGGCCGTGTCGAAGTCGCGGGTGATCATCGAGTCAGGATCGAGCTGACCCGAAAACGTGGTTTCCTCGTCGCTCGTTTCACACGAACTGGCGATGATCTCGCCCTCGGGAATTTCGGGGCTCGACGACAGCCGCACCAGCGCCCACACGCTGAACAAGACGACCACGGGTATGAGCAAGAGTGTTGCCACCAATTTGTTGGTGCCCTGCCGTGGGACCTCGTGAAATTCGGACCCGCCGTGCAATTCGGCGTCGCCGTGCAATTCGGAGTCGCCGTTCGGGGCGGTCATCCGAGCACCTCGAGGAGCTGGCGACTCGTCAGCAGGTTCGCTCCCCCATCGCGCGCTCCGGACCGGACCCGTTTGTCCGAACTCACCACGGTCACCGGCCGAGACCTGTCGACGGTTCCGACGTCGGCGATGATCACATCGTCGGCCTCGACACCTTTGGGGCTGAATCGAATTCGCACGCCCGACGATCGGTCACGAGCGCCCGTGGTGACGACGTCGGCTCCATCGAACACGACGTCGAAGGATGCGTTGGTGCGGCTTGCGAGCGCCCGCAGTCCTTGTTCGATCCAATCTCGTTGTTGTTCGAGCTCCCACTCGTCGTGGGCTTCCTTCGTCACGTTGTAACCGTCGACGATCACGACCATGTTCGGAACCGCCAGGAGGTAGTCGGCCATTTCGATCGAGTCGTCGAACAGCCCCGGGGGTACAGGTAGCGGCGTTCGCCGCGCCGTTCGGACACGTTCGGGAGTTGCTTGGCGACGGAGATGGTCGACGTGCCCGCGGAGCTCGTCGATCGCCTCGTCGAGTGCGTCGACCGACGCCCTGACCTCGACATCGGTGACGCCACCACCGACGGCGGTCGTTGCCAGTTGGGCAGCCGTCATTGCTTCGACTTGGGACTCGAGACGTTTCCGTTCCTCGACGTGGCGCACCATGACCGCTTCGGTTTGTTTCAACTCGGCGACCGCCCGACGACGTTGTTCGACGAGCTCGGCATTCGATGTCTGGAGTCGCCGAACCTCGAGCTCGAGGTCATCTCGTTCTCGCTCGAGCGCAGCTCCCCTTGCCGTCGCCACCTCGACAGCCGCAGCGGCCTGCGCGAGCTCGTCGAAAGCTCGGTCGCGCTCCTGATGTGCCGCGTCGAGTTGTGCCTCGAGTTTACTCAACGTGCGAGACGACTCGACGAGTGGTTCCTCCGCTGCGTCGACCATGGTCGCGACAAATTCCTGCCAGCCGTCGGGGCGTGCGAGGAACGACATCCCGATTCGCCCAACCGACCGCTCGTCGGCGTTCTCGAGCACTCGGGCGCGAAAGTCATCGTCGACGTCGAGCACGCCAAGAACTGCGTCCTTCGCCTTACCCGGCACCTTCGTGAATTTCAGCATCGGTGCGAGTCGCGGCGGAGCCGGCACGGGTGGTTTCGCCTTTGCCCCTCGCCTCGCGACGTCGAGCGCCAACTCGAGCAGAGGGTCGAAGAGTTCCGACGTCACGGTGTGCGCGGCCTATTCTGCGGCTGCGGCAGCGACGTGTTCGTCGAACTTTGCCGCTGCAGCACCGTTGCTGATCGCTTCGCTGGCGAGCGCGAGCCCGTGCGCCATGTCGGTAGCAAGTCCCGCGACGACGAGACCGGCGCCACCGTTCAGTGCAACGATGTCGTGGACAGGACCCTTCTCGCCGCCGAAAAGCCGCTTCATGATCTCGGCGTTGGCCTGTGCATCGCCTCCGTCGAGTTGCCCTGCGGCCGGGTGCTGGAGGCCGAGCGCGGCGGGATCGATGGTGAAGGTGCTGATCTCGCCGTCGACGAGCTGGCGGACGGTCGTTGGTCCGGTGGTCGACAACTCATCGAGTGGACCGTCTCCGGTGACGACCCACGACCTGACCGAACCCGTGGCACGAAGGACGTCGATGATTCGATCGGCCACGGAGTCGTCGGCCACGCCGACAACTTGTCGGGTCACGCGACCCGGGTGCGACAACGGTCCAAGCGTGTTGAAGACCGTCGGAATGCCCAACTGTGCGCGAACTGGGCCGACGTGGCGCATCGCCGGGTGAAAGGTTCGGGCGAAGGCGAACCCAAGTCCTGTGGTGTGCACGAGTTGTTCGAGGAGCTCGGGCGACACGTCGAAGTTGACCCCGGCGGCCTCGAGCAGGTCGAAACTTCCGGAGGTGGACGACGCTTTGCGGTTTCCGTGTTTGCACACCACGGCACCAGCAGCGGCTGCGACGAAACAGGCCATGGTCGAGACGTTGAGCGCCGCAGCGCGACGGCTGGGCGCTCCGCCCATGCCAACGATGTCGATGGCGTCTTCGGGTACGTAAAGAGGTGTCGCCGCGTCGTGCATGGCCCGCACGAGCCCGGCGAGTTCATCGGTGGTCTCGCCCTTTTGGCGAAGGGCGATGATGAACCCGGCGATCTGTGCATCGGTGGCGTCACCGGACAAGATGCTGCCGAGCACGGCTTCGGTTTGATCGGCGGAGAGGTCGTCGTTGCGTTGCAGCGCACCGAGGATGCCTGACCAGCCACCGAAATCGTCGAGCGAAGTAGGCATGGTTTGATCCTATGACTCGAGGGCGCTGCGGAACTTGTCGGCCTGGGATGCCTCGGCCTCGGCCATGGATTCGAACCACTCGGCGATCTCGGTGAAACCTTCGGACCTGGCCGTCGCCGCAAAGCTGGGATAGGTCGCAGTATCTTCGGTCTCGCCCGTCATTGCCGAGCGGAGATTGTCGTCGGTGTCGCCGATTGCGGCGCCGGTTGCCGGGTCGCCGACCTCGGCAAGATACTCGAGCAGGCCGTGTGCGTGACCCGCCTCTTGTTCGGCGATCGAACGAAACAACGCCGCGGCCGCCGGCTGTCCTTCGACGTCGGCTTGTTGAGCAAACCAGTGGTAGCGAGTACGCGCCTGGCTCTCGCGAGAGAAAGCAGCCATCAGATTCTCGTGTGTGGAGCTGCCGTCAAGGCCCATGTCGCCTCCCTTTCGCGCCCGAACCCTATCGACCACGTCCGGTTGTCGTGCTCAGCTGGCCGTCGACTTGCCGTCGGATGGCTGTGCGTCGCCAGCGGTGAGCGCCGGGATGCGAGTGCTCAACCAAAGGAATCCCGCACCCACCACGAAGAACAAGCCAGCCCGCCAGAACGTGTCGACTTCGGCGAGGTCGACCGTGAGAAGTTTGCCGACGACCAGCGCGAGTGTCGCCATCCCCACCCAGGCAACATGTGGCAAGCGGCGACTGAGGCCGAGGAGGACCACGACCACCCCAATGGCCGCCCATATCGCCGAGACGATCACCTGCCCTTGGGAAATGTGGACGAGCGCAGACAGCACCCAGACGATCACGCCGCCGTAAGAGGCAAGCGCGATGACCTCGCCCTCGCTGCGGTCGCGAACCATCCATCCGATCGCCCCGGTCGCAACGAACACACCCAGATGGACCAGATCACCTCCGAGCGATGCGTCGACCTCGATGGCCTCGACTGTTCGCCCGGCGGTCACGACGAACACGAGCCCCGCCAGCAACACCGAACCGATACGAAACCAGTCGTCGTCGATCACCCGGGTGAGCAGCATCATCGCCAGCGCTTGTAGGGCGAGGGTGCCGAGCAGGGCCGGCCCGTCGAGCAGCGAGGAGAAGCCACCGATCAGGACTATCGAGGCGGCGAGAAGCAGCGAGGCCCAGTGCCATCTCGAGATTCGCGGTTGGAGCGTCATGGCGAGCGTGATGACCACCACGAATGTGGCGATGGCGATCGCAAACCGCCCATTGTTCGTCTCGATCTCGTGGAGCTCGATCGTCGCACCCCAGAACCAGATCGGCACCGCGAGGACGATGCGTGCCGGTAGTCGATCGAGTTCGGTTTGTGCTTCGCCGTGTCGAAGCTCGTGCGCGACCGGGGCGAGGAGCAACGCGAGTGCGAGGAGCACCAGCATCGCCTGACCCACACCGATGAGTTCGTGTTCGGTCGTGGCTGCGTAGCCGACCAACATCGAAAGGACCCCGACGACGACGTAGAGCACTGCCCACGACCGTTCGATATGGAGCAGCAAGAACGCGATCGCAACGACGAGCAAGTAGGCGGACGCCACCCCGACCCCATATTCGTCGGCTGCCCCCAAACTCCCTGGGATCACGATGGCGCCGAGGTACCCGACGATGGCAACGAGGAGCGAGTTGCAACGGCCCGCCGACCAGATGCTGGCCAGGGTGACTCCGATCGACCCGATCGTTGCGACCCCGAGCCAGACGAGGTCGAGCCACTCGTGGGACGCCAGAGCGGAGATGTACAGAATCGCGATACCGACGGCGACCAGCGATCGCCCCCAGCCACGCCACTGTTCGAGGATCCGTAGACCGCCGACGATCATGGCGAGCCCGAGTGTGATCACGCCCGCGAGCTGCAGCTCCGGGCCGATCCACCCGCGATCGATGGCTGTACTGACGAGGAACGCCGCGGCGAGGAACACGAGGACGAACCCAGCCCATTTCAGAACGACCTCGGTACTGAACGCATCGCCGACGCTCGACTTTTCTGGTTCGGTGGCGTGCCCCCACGGCATCTCTTGGGTCGCTGCGTCGATCGAGCGAGGAGGAGGAGGCGGAGGCTGGGCCGCCTGCGGGTGCATCGTTTGCGGCTCGATTGTTTGTGGCTGCGGGGCGGGCACAGTAGCGAGTGCCTCCTCGAGTTGGGCCACACGCGCTTCGAGCGCGGAGATTCTGTCCTCGGAGCTCAGATCTCCATCGGTGGTCATCAGCCG
>RCMY010001498.1_pt1 | contig 39311 bp, 42 predicted proteins | sample 2041341 | NCBI WGS metagenome assembly RCMY01 (sample SAMN09708234, study PRJNA481090) | Marine sediment metagenome, whole genome shotgun sequencing project. | reverse complement strand
CAAAAAGAACCTTGAAAAACTTGAACCCTACGATATAGATATGATCGCTCCGGGTCATGGGCAAATATTTCCTCGTCCGGCGTTTATATTAGATGCCTACAGAGACTGGACACTGGGAGAACCTCGTAACACCGTGGTTTTACCCTATGTGTCCATGCACAATAGCACAAAACTGATGGTCGACCATCTCGTTGCAGCCTTGGTAAATAAAGGCGTAAAGGTCGAATTGTTTAACCTGACTGTAACCGATATCGGAAAACTGGCTATGGCCCTGGTTGACGCGGGAACAATCATCATCGGTACTCCTACAGTCTTGGCAGGCCCTCATCCTTATGCGGCATATGCTGCTTTTCTCGCAAATGCCCTGCGGCCTAAAACAAAATTTCTTTCTCTTGTCGGTTCCTATGGCTGGGGAGGCAAAACGGTAGAAACACTTGCCGGAATGATTCCCAACCTCAAGGTAGAGATTATTGATCCCGTTCTCTGCAAAGGTGTGCCTGGTAAGGACACCTTTAACGCTCTTGATAACTTGGCTGATATAATTGCAGAAAAACATAAAGAAAACGGCTTTGTTTAACGCCCGTAAAGGCGTATTGTCAATTACATGGAAGCACGAGTTGCAATCTTGGATGATCCTCGTTCTCCAGAAAAGACTTTAACCGGTCCGCTTGGTGGTTTGTGGCGTCTACCGGGGTGGTGATTTCAGAGTCATTTGCGAAATTCAGGAGAGGGTTGTCTGTGTTCTTGTTTTGAAAATCGGCCACCGTGGGAAGATATACGAGAGGCAATATGAGAGTGAGACCATTTGCAAGAGTGGACTAAAATGGGGGGGGCTGGAGCGCAACAAGTTCTGAAGAGCGACGCCGGAAATAATTCTTTCAATTGTTTTCGGTCATAAAGGGGTACCATCAGAGATGATGGTTTTATGGATCTAACAAACAGAGGACAACAACGTGTTTACAGAAGTTATTCAACCGCGATTCAGTGAAATGAATCCCGCCGGTCACATAGGGTTCACCGTTCTGCCAAGCTGGTTTGAGAAGGCTGCTGAAAAGGTCTATAGTATCTTCATGCCGGAATTGGATCCGAAAACTTGGTCTATCATTGTTGCCAAATTTGAGATGGAATGTCTGGCGGAAATCCATCATGGCAAAGAAGTGGTTATAGAGACCTCGATAAGTCGAATAGGAAACGCTTCCTTTGTTCTTTCCCAATCATTGCTGCAGGGGGAGCAGTTGGCAGCCAAAGCAGAAACCACTATGGTTCATTTTGATTACGGGGCAGGCAGATCAAGGCCGCTAACCAATGCGCACAGAGAGGCGCTTTCAGTTCATATGGCAACGGATTGAAGAGTGGCAGTAGAGGGGGAGGATGTTCGAGTGACCCTTTCGCAATGGATTCATCCAGGAAATAGTGGCCAAAGGCGATCTCCAACTGCAAGCTGATCCCGCAGATGACGGGGAAGCAAGAAGATTATGTATGTTTTTAGTACCATTTCGTTTTTTTATTTTAGACGTTCACCCATGAGGTGACCAATGGTTACGATTGCAACTCCTTCTTCAACGTTAACAGTGGTGTTGTTGAGCGACAGCCGTTGAGAAATCCGTAGCTGGAAACGCAAAACGGCACCACAAAATTCATGCCGACCTTGAGCCATGTAACAGTGGTTGCTGCACCACTTACTATCACATCACTCTGGTTGATGGTTGAGAGAATTAAGCCAACAACAAGCGCCACCGGAATGCAGGACTGCAGGGTCGTACCATGCAAAAAAAGCCGGAATGCTTCAGGCCAGGTTTGCCACTTCGTCTTCTGTGTGTCTTTTTTCATAAACTCTTCTGGAAAGCATGTTTACGGTCAGGTATCGATTCACAAGGAGTAATCGCTTATCCTTTCATCCAGCTCTAAAAGATTTTTAACCGTAATTGTGGGATCTATTCCCCATGGATCGAATACAGCCTCTGGTGAACGCCGAAGCCATGCAGACTTCATTCCAGCCGAGATTGCACCAATGACATCAAAAGGATTACTTGAAATCAGCCATGCACTACATCCTGTGGCCTCTGCCTGTCTTAAAAAGTGGCAATATGTTCCAGGGGAGGGCTTGAACGTCTTTATCTCGTCGACACTCACAACACCGAGAAACAAATCTCTGATGCCTGCATTTGCCAACAGCATCTCAAGAGCATCAGCCTTACCATTGGAAAATGCATAAAGGCGAAAACCGGCTGTCTTGAGCTGTGTTAACCCCTCTTTAACGTCGCTAAATGCGGGAAGCACGCGGTAAATACCCAAAAGTTCAGTCTTCTGGGCATCTGTGAGTGCTACTTTGTAAAAGGTACAGGTGTAATCCAGTGCCTGAGCTGTACAAATAGCAAAGCTCTGGTAATTTTGCATAAGTGCTCGCCGAAAAGAATATTCCAACTGCTTGTCTCGCCAGGTTTGAGAGAATTTCTGTGCATCATCGTTAATAAGATTTTGCAATGCTGCAACAACTCCGTTGGTATCGATCAGGGTTCCATATACATCAAAAGCCAGGGTCGTTTGCATGACATTCTCCTTCTGTTGATAAGGTTTTTCGTGCTTTAATCCCGGTAAGCGGGAAGAAAGCCGGGGTTCAGTACAATGCCCCTTGAGGGTACTCTTTTTAGTACCCCTTTGCGATATGCTTACGTTACATCATGTGTACTTTTTTCAGTCTTTTGGCTATCTCTTTGCCGAGGCTTATGGCCTGCTGCCATGTTTCTTTTTGGTCTTCAACCTGGCAAAATTTCTCAGGGGTAATTGCAGTATCGTCACCAAAGACCCATGGCAAAGCACTCATTGGACAACTCTGGCCATAGCCACACGTCATACATTCCGCATTACCTGTCACTTTAAGCTGACCCAATACTTCCATTCCTTCCATGGTCAGCGCCTGAGCAACTTGATTGCTCGCTTCATCTATTCCAGGCGCACCCCGGCCGATGCCGGTAACAACTGTCACTGCCAGTTTTCCACGATTGAGGCCATTCTGATGTCGAAGAGAAAAGAGTCTTTCAAGAAAAGCCTTGGTGAAAGCATCGATGCTAGCATAGGGAGGATATCCACCAACCACAATTGCCCCTGCATTTTTCACCTTTTCAGCAATTTCCTGAAAGTCGTCTTTCACTTTACATATATTGTCTTTAGTACAGCCAAGACATGCAATACACGGTTGAACCTTGCGCTTAGACAGCTTGATGAATTCTGTTTCAAGACCTGTGCTTTTTAAAACTGCCTGAATTGCCCTGTCTGTGTTTGAGTTTTTGATGGGGCTGCCCGAAATTCCAATTACCTGTGGTTTCATGTCTACTCCTTAGAAAAAGTGATTGATGATTGTTCTGTGAGTATACTAAATGATATATATCCAGGTTGTAACAGTTGCTACAATCTTTGAAAAATAATTGATATTGCCATAGTGTAGCGTTTTATCGACTGTTGCGCCCGAAGGAATACTAAAGTGGCGCGCAGGAGCGTTGAGTTGAAGTGCTGCCAGCAATACCGTTCAACTAAACGGAATATCTGGTAAAAATTAAGAGCTGTACCCGTTTTACAGATGGTTAAGTTACCAAGGAATACTTTTGGGAAAAAATAATTTGCACCCTCAGTTATAATCCGGTTGAAATAGCGCTGTTTAGACAATATTTTCTATTGCAGAGGGCTTTAAACTGTACCATTGGTCTATTTGCCGGTGACGACTAAACAGATTCGGTGTTGCTGAACGCTTCTCTACTATGTTGCTTACTTCGCCCTTGATGAGTGATATGGTAGAGCGGAGAACTGGGTGCAAAATCAGAAAGAGGAATGGATTGATGGTTGCCAAAGGGAACAAGGCATGAAAGACAAAGACATTACTTCCACTGAAAAAATTGACAGAGCCCTTCGAGAAAGATCTTCTTCCAGCGAGATCGCCTCTTTTCTCAAGGCCGTTGGTGCAGCAAGCCTGGCCCAGAGCGGACGACTGATTTTTGCACTGGATGCAACCAACAGTCGGCAACCGACCTGGGACAGGGCTATGACTATTCAGTCTTCGATGTTTGATGCAGTGGATAAGGCGGGTGGTTTATCGGTGCAACTTGTCTATTTTCGAGGCTTCGATGAATGTCGTGCCTCAAAGTGGGTCATTAATGCTGTCGCACTACGTGATCTGATGCACGGTATTGAATGTCGAGGAGGACATACACAGATTGCAAAAATTCTTAATCACGCCTATCGTGAAACAACAAAAGAAAAGGTCGCGGCACTGGTTTTCATCGGTGATTCGATTGAGGAAAGTATCGATTCTCTCTGTCAGAAAGCGGGGGAACTTGGTTTAAAAGGAGTGCGTTGCTTTTTCTTTCAGGAGGGGCATGAGGTGACGGTTGAAAATGGCTTTCGCGAAATGGCCCGACTTACCGGTGGCGCCTATTTTCGGCTTGGGCCTGATTCGGCGAAAGAACTTGCCGAGCTTCTTGGTGCGGTTGCAATGTATGCACAGGGAGGATTGAAAGCTCTCTCAAGCAGCAATAGAAAGCAGGCGCGTTTACTCCTGCAACAAATGGAGGAATGAGTTTTGACCTTTTTCCGTCTGGATAAGTAAATGGGATTGTATATTATATTGCTGTTGTTTGTGGGGATCTGCATTTTCTGGCTTATTCTGACGAGTCCTGCCCAAAAAAGTGCAGCAATTCTGACAAATGCCGGACCACTTCTTCTCATTGTGGTGGGAGGTGTGCTGACTTTTGCCCGGCGGGGGGTGATTGGGATGCCCTTGATATTTTTAGGTCTTTCGTGGTGGCGGCGCAATCGTGCGAAGCGACCTGCTTCCTACACCGGCGGCCGAAAATCAACAGTCCGCTCGACACACCTTGAGATGGAACTTGATCATGATACCGGGGAAATTGATGGCAGGGTGTTGACAGGTCGCCTGCAGGGGGCCCGTCTTTCTTCGCTCAATGAGCAGGAGGTGTTGTCGCTTTATCAGGAAATTTACTCCGATGCAGAGAGTGCTGCCTTGCTCGTATCTTTCCTTGATCGCTCCTACCCCAAGTGGCGCGAAAGTGTTGATCCCGATTCTTTCGAAAAGCAGGACAGTGGCTCTGGTTTTGAAGGTATGAGCAGACAGGAGGCGTACCAGATACTTGGCGTTGAGCCTGGTGCCTCGCAGCAGGAAATCCACCAGGCCTGGCGGCGACTCATAAAAGGAGTTCATCCCGACCATGGTGGCTCTGCATTTTTGACCGCCAAAATTAATGCTGCCAAGGATCTTCTTCTGGACTAAGACCAAAGAAAGAAGAGCAGAAGAGCTTCTGCTGCCGCTGCCCAGTAATTATTTTTTTGGGTGGGAGTTCGTAACTGGTTAGTGCCTTACTCCTGCAAGTCAAACGTGCCACTCGCCATTTACCCGGAGGATCAATGATCACCGTAATTGCTGAATTTAAACTTCCCCAACCGATCACCAGCCGTGAGGCTCAGGCGATTTTCTTGAGTACAGCTCCCAAATATCAAGGCATGCCTGGTCTCCTTAGAAAGTATTATTTTCTGACTCTGGACGGCAGCAAAGCCGGAGGCGTTTATCTCTGGCAGTCTCGAGAAGATGCAGATACTTTGTACACAGAAGAATGGAAAGCATTCGTGCGTGGTAAATATGGCTCCGATCCCGTGTTGACGTACCTCGACACCCCTGTTGTCGTCGATAATGTCCTCAATACGATTATCTCGGAACCGTAGAAAGACCATAATGCCATCGGGTCTTGTGCTGTCTCTTTTGTAGAGGATATTTACAGTATGGATGCGAGATTCGATAACGCAACTAGAGCCATCTCTCCTGTCGGGATAGCAACATCCTTCCTAAAACATTTACATTTACATTCATAAAATATTTCTATTGACGGTTAGGAATATTTCAATAATAATCTCTGCATAATCAGGTTCCACGCAAGTGGATGAATTGGGAATCCGGTGAAAATCCGGAACGGGCCCGCCGCTGTAACCGGGGACGAAAGCTGTCAAGAAGCCACTGATATGAAATATTGGGAAGGCGGCAGTGAGTAGCTTGAACCGGAAGTCAGAAGACCTGCCTGATAACAGTTTACAGTTGCTGTAACTCCGTGGACAAGGGTTAGAGTGCAAGAGACGAGGACATAACAGGGCATCCCCGGATCAATTACTATTGGTCCGGGGATTTCTTATTTCCGGATCCTGATGAATTTTAAAGGAGAATGGCATGAAAAAGTTGAACGTCTTCGTCGCAGTATCAGCTGTATTGACGGTTTTGTTGGTTGGCTCGGCATTTGCTACTGCACCCCATGGTGTGAAAAAAGAACAAAAGAAAGGTATTCTGCTGGTCGCATTTGGCTCAAGCGAAAAAAGTGCCCAGGTTTCTTTTGAGAATATCGATAGAAAAGTTAAAGCTGCCTACCCGGACATTCCCGTAAAATGGGCGTTCACCTCCCATATCATCAGAAAAAAACTTGCAGGCCAGGGAAAAATGCTTGATTCTCCCGAAGTCGCTCTCGCAAAAATGATGGACGAAGGTTATACCCATGTGGCAGTGCAGTCACTGCACACCATTGCCGGTGCTGAGTATCATGATTTGCGCAAAGTCGTTGGTGCCTTTCAATCGATGGGTGGCTTTGAGTCAATCATCCTGGGGTACCCACTGATCGCCACCCAAAAAGACATGGTGCGAACCGTTGACGCCATTCTGGCTACCATTCCCAAAGAACGTAAAAAGGAAGAAGGAGTCGTCCTGATGGGTCATGGCACCCATCATCCTGCCAATGCGTTTTATGCAGCTTTGATGTTTCAGCTGCAGTTGCGAGATCCCAATGTTTATATGGGTACGGTTGAAGGCTATCCCGATCTCGATACCATTCTTGAGCTCCTCAAAAAAAATAAGGTCAAAAAAGCCTACCTGCTCCCGTTTATGTCAGTTGCCGGGGATCATGCAAAAAACGATATGTCGGGAGACGAAGATGACTCCTGGAAGTCGATCATCACCAAAGCAGGTATTGAGTGTGTACCGGTTTTAAAAGGAACTGCAGAATATGACCAGTTTGTCGATATCTGGGTTGATCATTTAGGTGGGCCGCTGAGTCATTTTTAATACATTCTATCAGCCAGCAGGACGGATTCAGAGCTTCCTGGCCACAACAATGGATAAAGCAGGGCATCCCCGAATAAAAATTTAGTGGTTCGGGGATTTTTTTTCATACTGTTTCGCTCTGCCACTTTGTCCAGGCCCGGGAGGTTATCGTATCGCTCATTTACCCTGATGATGTAAATACTCTTTATGGTGCAGAGATAATGGAAGAAAGCAAAATGTTTGAACTTGCCGATCTTGTTACGGAGATGAGGCCAGTCAACCATCCATATGAACAAGGGATTTTGGGACAAAAAGGTGTCGAGTTTTAGGTAGCTGTTTACCTTCTTTCACCTCAAGCAACGACCAAAAGGGGTAATCGTCACATGATGATTACCCCTTTTTCATAGGGCAGTGAGTGCAGGTTTGGGCTATAAAAATCCAGGGAAGGTTCTGCTTCCTCCCCTGGATCTTAAAGCATCTACCACGTGCCTTTGTTTTCCATGGAAGCCCAGGGTTCTCGGACGGGTAGTTTGTCTCCTTTTTGAAGGAGTTCTATGGATATCTGGTCGGGAGTGCGGATAAAGGCCATATGCCCATCACGGGGAGGCCTAAGAATTGTTACGCCCTTATCTATCAGCATTTGGCAGTATTCGTAAATATTTTCTACGCTGAATGCCAAGTGTCCAAAATTATTTCCTACACCGTAATCATCTTGTTGGTCCCAGTTGTGCGTCAGCTCAATCTCGGGCTCTCCTGGAGCCGTGGCAAAATAGACCAGGGTAAATCGCCCCGCTTCGTAATCTGCTCGTTTTGTTTCCACGAGACCAAGTATGTTGCTGAAAAAATCGGTGGATTGTTCAATGTCTTTTACGCGTACCATTGCGTGGAGGTATTTCATGGGTTTTCCTTGGGTGATGTTATGAGTATTAGTGTATACGCATCAACGATGCTGCTCGAAACAATTAATCACTTTTCACTGAAAGGGTAAAAAAAACACCTTGGAGCAGGGCAAACCAGCAACTATGTTATACAAAAAAAGGATACAGAGAGACATTCCCATGCACGGATATTATTGGTACGACTTTATAGGCAATGTTGGAGTTTTCCTGATCCTGCTTGCCTATCTCATGCTGCAGCTCAATCGGCTTAACAACCACTCGCTCTCCTACAGCCTTATGAATTTATGTGGGGCATTTATGATATTGGTTTCATTATACTTTGATTTTAATCTCTCGGCATTTATTATCGAGTTTTTCTGGCTTCTAATCAGTGCAATCGGCATACTGAATATTTTCAGGAATCGAGAATCTGCAGTTTCATAACAACCATGACCTGGTCCTACGAGCATTGAGTCTGCCAGACTAAACCTACAGTATTTTTTCCCATAACCCATCTGCGATGGAGATATCTTATGAGTATGCTCTTTTCACCTCTTGAACTGCGAGAGATCACTTTTCGCAATCGGATATTCGTCTCGCCCATGTGTCAATATTCCAGCCATGACGGATTGGCCAACAACTGGCATCTTGTCCATCTTGGCAGTCGTGCCGTTGGTGGTGCCGGGCTGGTCATGGTTGAAGCAACCGCAGTCAGCCCTGAAGGCCGAATCAGTACTTGCGAGCCAAATAAATATCTTTCTGATAGTAACACTGGTCAATAGCATAAGTTATCGATATGCAGGAATCCACTTCGCAAAACAGATCCTTTGTCATTATTGCCGCACTTCTGGCACTTTTTTTGGGGGCATTGGATGCCTTGATCGTCAGTGCGGCAATGCCTTCCATCGTCACCGATCTCGGCGGCATGACCTTGTACAGCTGGGTCTATTCCGCCTATTTTCTTGCCCGCGCAGTTTCCTTGCCTGTCTTTGGCAAACTGGCCGACCGGTACTCCACCAGAGGGCTTTTTCTCTTTGCCATCACTGTTTTTCTGCTGGCGTCGCTTGGAGCTGGCGTCGCCCCGTCCATGTTTATGCTTATTGGTGCCAGGGTCTTTCAGGGCATTGGCGCCGGCGGAATATTTGCCCTGGTATATATCGTGCTTTCGGATATTTCGCCCCCAGGTGAACGCGGCAAGACCCTGTCGTTTGCCAGTTCGGTCTGGGGGATTTCATCAATTATCGGTCCGACCCTCGGCGGTATTATCGTCACCTATGTCTCCTGGAGATGGATTTTTTTTCTCAATGTGCCGCTGGCCCTCTTATCCCTTGCAACAATAGGTCGCTGTCTGCAGCAACAGACCCGCACTCTGAAAAAGGTGCGCTTGGATATAGCCGGTATAGCCTGTCTATCCTGCTTTATTCTTTGCTTTCTGACGATCTTTATCATCGGTGGGCGGAGTTACGGCTGGTTGTCCCGTGAAATCCTGGGGCTTGGCGCACTGTCAGTTCTTTTTGCCGTACTTTTTATAATTATTGAAAAACGGGCAGCTGATCCGGTGCTCGACTTACGCTTTTTCGCTCGGCCAGTCTTTGCTCTTGGCAACGGCGCGGCCTTCTGCGCCAGCTTTGCAATTTTTCCACTCTTTGCCTATGTTCCCCTCTTTATCGAAGGGACCCTGGCCAAAACACCCATGCAGGTGGGATTGATTATGCTCTCCCTGAGCCTTGGCTGGTCGGGAGGATCTCTGGTACTTGGCCGATTCGTTGACGGGGCAGGCAGTAAGCAAGCCGCCTTACTGGGTGGACTTATACTGGTTATCAGCAGTACGGCTATGCTGTTTTTTAACCCACAAACCTCTTTGACTGTCTGTTTCCTGGTCTTTCTGCTGGCTGGTCTCGGTATGGGGTTTGTCACCTTGTCAACCCTCTTGTTGGTACAAGCAGATCTTGCCAATGTCAATCTGGGGGTTGCGACGTCCTTTCATCAGTTTGCCAGGACCTTAGGCGGAACTATCGGGGTGGGTATCTGCGGAGGTGTGGTGACCACCGGACTCCTTCAGAATCTGCAAGAGTCTTCTGCCATGATTCCGTCCGCGGTTATGGATTTGTTGCATAAGAGCATGGAGAATATTTTTCGCGAAGAATTCAGGCGTATGCTGAATGAGCAGAGTAACGCTCTGCTTTCTTTGGCCGTATCGAACGCGATGTCGGTGGTTTTCTGGATTATTTTCGGCGCGACGCTGCTTTGCCTTGTTTGCACTGTGCTGTTGCGCAAGAAAATGGTGCCTGCCGGTTTAAGCTCACCTGCAGCTAAAAATCCATAGAGCTCTCTTTGATCTTGATACCACAATGGGAGTATTGCCCATCAAAATCTTATGCTTAGTTTACTCTGATGTAACAGGAATCCTCTTACTCATGAAATCTTGATGGGCACGCCACGGTTTCTAACGCTTGGCAAAATTTCAGATGTGATTCCGAAACTGGCAAGAAATGAGAATTGCTATATTATTCCAATCAATGGGGAGCAGAGACAAATATGAATATCCAACTACTTGAATCAACAGCAAGAGCCATGGTGGCCAAGGGCAAGGGGATTTTAGCAGCAGATGAAAGCTTGCCAACCATCGAGAAAAGATTGAGTTCCATTAATGTCGAGGCAACAGAAAAGATGAGAAGGAGCTATCGTGACCTTCTTTTTACAGCGCCTGGGATTGAACAACATATCAGCGGGGTTATTCTCTTTGACGAAACCATACGCCAGCAAAGCCTGGAGGGAAAACCTTTCCCCGTGCTTTTGGCCGATCGGGGTATCATCCCAGGGATTAAAGTTGATTTGGGACTTACAACTATTCCGGGAACAAAGGAAGAAAAAGTCACCAGGGGACTAGACGGGCTTGAGACGCGGCTTGAGGAATATCGTTCGCTTGGCGCTCGATTTGCAAAGTGGCGCGCTGTCATCAGTATTGCAAGCCATAAGCCGACGCCGCTCTGTTTGCATATCAACGCCCACGCTCTCGCGCGCTACGCCGCCCTCTGCCAAGAGCATGACCTCGTCCCCATTGTCGAACCGGAAGTATTGATTAACGGCAATCATGACATTGGTCGCTGTGCAAGGGCTATGGAAAAAACACTGCAACAGGTCTTTTCGGAGTTGGTGCGTCACGGGGTGTTGCTCGAAGGTATGATTTTGAAACCGAGCATGGTTACCTCAGGAATTGACAATCCAGATCAGGCGAATATCGATGCCGTCGCCAAGGCAACAATCCGCTGCTTTAAGCGCACTGTTCCTGCAGCAGTACCAGGTATTGCTTTTCTATCTGGTGGGCAGAGTTCAGAGTTGGCCACTGCGCATCTGAATGCCATGAATCGTCTTGGTGGCATGCCCTGGGAACTGAGTTTTTCCTATGGCAGAGCGCTTCAGGAAAAAACGCTCTTGATCTGGCAGGGTAAAGACTCGAACCGGGACCTTGCCCAGAAAACTCTTCTGCATAGAGCCAAATGCAATGGAGCTGCCCGTTTTGGCACCTATTCAGAAGAGATGGAGAATCAATAGATTACCGTGGAAGACTCTGCTTTTGGGGTTATTGTCCCAGGCCGGCAATATACTCTTCAGCAAGTGCAACCTCCTCTTTGCTGCCAATAAAAATGGGTGCTCTGTCATCTTTGCCCTGTGGTAAGCGGTCGAGAATCGCGCCATGCCCGTCGGAGGCGGCGCCACCTGCCTGTTCAACCAGGAAAGCCATGGGATTTAACTCAAAGGAGAGGCGGAGTTTGCCATTGGGGTACCCTTGCAGATGTGGATACATAAACACCCCAGTGCCCTTAACAAGGATCTGGTTAATATCGGGAACAAATCCGCCGCTATAACGAAGTTTGCAACCCCGTTTTTCCAAGTCCCGGACATAACTCTCGATCTCTGGAGTAAAAAGGTTTCGCAATCCTCCGGGAGAGTAGATATGTGCCTGTGGCTTGATTTGCAGGTTTTCTTTGATAAGGGTGTATTCCATCAACTGGTTCATACCAAATTCATGAACCCCATCACCGGTACTATAAACCAGGGTAGTACGCGGGCCATAAAGAATATACATGGCAGCTACCTGTTTCCGTCCCGGCTGCATAAGATTACAGCCTTCAAATATGGAAATGATAGTGCCGACGGCCAGATTTACGTCCACGAGTGAAGACCCATCCAGGGGATCAAAGGCGACAGAATATCGACCGTCGCAGTCCGTCGATAGACAGATGATCTCGTCGGCCTCCTCGGACAAAACGTTGCCCACTACCCCAGAATGCAGAAGGCGTTTGGTCATAATTCGATCTGACAGGACGTCTAACGCCAACTGTTCTTCACCATAGAGATTTGATGTTCCGGCAACTCCTAAATCTCCTGTTCGAATCGAGTTGATAATATAATTGGACGCTTCGGCTATCTCACAAATAAGGTGAACCAGATCGTCTTTGACAGCACGCCCGCGCAAATGTCTGCGAAGATTGATCTGAAATTTCGTTTTTCCGCGATTACTCATAATCTCCCTTCAATTCGTTGAATTTTGATTTTTCCGTCTGTTTATAATTGACTGATTTTTTTAATGAAGTGAATCCAATAAGAACTATACTCACAGAAAACATATGCAAGATAGAAAAATAATCATGAACCAGTCTGTTTGCGGCTAAAATAAAGTACGAGAGCCACAATCTGTACAACGTTGATAACTTGGATCCCATTGAACAAAAGGTCAACCGCTGCGTCCAGAAGAGTACTTCGCTGCGTGACGTGGAAGCGTGAACGGCGGCTCAAAGAAGAGGTAGAATATGGCAAATTTTGCGGATTGGCATCGAGACCAACCTTGTTGACCACTCTGGCTTCCATGACGACAAGAGGCTGATCGACGGTGACTACGCTGCCGACATCAATCAGGATCTTGACGATATTTCCCGGGGTCGGGGCGTCCACCTCTGTCCCTTCGACGGCTGGAGCAGCCGTGGCGTCCAGAGCAGCTTAACACCTTCAAATAACATTGCGTTTGTGCCTCGGTATTGTGGAAAGATTGAATGAGAGTGATATGGTAAAAAATAAAGGACCCAAAACTACACTAAGAAGGGGATCGAATAAAAACATTAACGTAAATAGAAAAAGCAAATGCTTCTATTTATACGTCATTATTTGCATGTGATTGTTTATGATCAAGACAGCGTACGGGAAAGCAAACAAGCATATGAGCCTTGGGAAAATGATACCACAGTGTACCACACTGAACGTGTGTGGTACACTTATTTCAGTTAGAAATCATACTTCGTAGGCGGCGTAATCGGTTTTTTCTCCAAGGAGAAGATCTATTTCACTCTGGATAGCTTTGCGTTCCTCGTTGTTCAGCCAGGCATTCCAGTCTTCCAGCGATCGCCAGGTGCTTATTACCATGCACTCGTCTTTACTATCGATTCTCTTTAATGTCTCTCCGTAGATATAGCCGGACTGGTTTAAGGTTAAGCTACGCAGCTTTTTCAGTAAAACTGTGAGTGCAAGAACATTTTTCGGTGAAACCTGTCGTCTGATGAAAATTTTAACTGTCATATACATCTCCTTTTAGTTAAATTTGCTTCGGAGCATAAGCTATGATACATAACAGTAAATGTACGGTGTCTTTTTGTTATGCATAAAGTAATTATAATGTGCATAACTAAAATTGTAAAGGCGGCCCGTTGTTTATCGGTGAGAAGTTCGTTCATTGCAAGAAAATGTATAAATTCGCAATGATATCCTCGTTCATCCATCTCGAGGCTGTTCCGGTTTAGAGTACGCATTTGGGGGTAGCTCAGCCTGTTTATCTGGTTATAATTGTCCGCGCTGCTTCCATAGCCGGCAGTTCCGGCGACCCAAAAACCAGAGCTGGCAGAATTAAAGACAGGTTGCTTCCTTACCAAAAGATCTAACAAAATAAGTGTTTGCTACGCTCGTGCTGCTGAACGGGATGGGAGAAATAGATGATCGATTCGTGTCGTCATCTTCTTGCAGAACAAGAAAAGAGCAGGTAAAAGAAGGCATCGACTGATTTATCAGGGCAGGTGGCAAACGACATTACATGGAGAGTTATGAGCAATAAAACAATACCACTCAAAGAGAGAATCATAGTTGCGCTGGACGTTGGGAGTCCAGAACAGGCTAAAGAGATAGTTAGAAAATGCGAGTCACATGTCTCTTTTTTTAAAGTAGGGCTCCAGCTCTTTATGGCCAGCTGGTTTGAAACTGTCGACTGGCTGGTTGATCGCGGCCATAAAGTTATGTTGGATCTGAAGTTTTTTGATATTCCGGAGACCGTCAAACTGGCCGTGGAACAGGTTAATAGCCGCGGCGTGAGCTTTGCCACGATCCATGGCAACGACCCGATAATTCGGGCGGCCGTCTCCGCCAGGGGTGATATGCAACTTTTGGCAGTAACAGTCCTCACCAGTTTTGGCGAGGAGGATATGCGGGCGATGGGGATGACCCAATCGGTGGCCGATCTTGTCTATTTCCGGGCCAAAAGAGCCTTGGAACTCGGTTGTGATGGCGTTGTCTCTTCAGGGCTTGAAGCCGAAAAAATGCGGCGGGAGCTCGGCGAAAAACTGCTTATTGTCACCCCCGGTATCCGTCCGGGTGCAAATGTACAAGATGACAGTGATGATCAGAAACGAATAGTCACCGCCGGAATGGCGATTAAAAATGGCGCCAGCCATGTAGTGGTTGGTCGGCCGATTACCAGGGCGGTCGATCCGATTAAGGTTATCGAGCAGATGCAGCAGGATATCATTGCTTCTGCTCAGTAATTGATAAGCACTCGGTCCATCGTATGAATTATTCATCAATCGCCAACGTTTTTGGAACGTTATTGATCGTTACCGGCTGTTCCATGTCCCTGCCTGTGCTCTGTTCCTTGCTCTATGGTGAGGATGATCTTACAGCCATTATTGTTTCCTCCCTGATTATTATCGGGCTGGGTATCCCACTGAAGCGGATATTTAGAAACAACAATACCTTACATATCAGAGATGGTCTGTTCATCGCTACCTTCGGCTGGATTATTATTTCCGCTTTTTCGACCCTGCCTTTTATTATCCATGGAACCATCCCGTCGTTTACCGATGCCTTTTTTGAGATGATGTCCGGCTACACAACGACCGGAGCAACTATCCTCACAGATATTGAGGTCGTTCCCCATGGTTTGCTGTTCTGGCGAAGCCAGACGCACCTGCTCGGCGGTATGGGGTTTTTGACCCTTACTCTTCTCTTTCTGCCCCATGGTATGAGTGGGGTGCGGATCTTCAGGGCCGAATCAAGTCCGGGACAGGTAATCACCAAGGATAAATTCAAAGCCAGGAACAAGGATACTATGGTCTGGCTCTGGGGCATTTATCTCGTGCTCAACATCCTGCAGACCCTGTTGCTGTCCCTGGGCGGGATGTCCTTGTTCGATGCACTCTGTCATGCCTTCGGCACCATTTCTACCTCCGGTTATTCGACTAAAAATGCCAGTCTGGGGTATTATAACAGCGCGTATTTTGACTGGGTGACCATTTTTTTCATGAGTTGCGGCGGAGTGACCTTTGTACTTTTCTACCACATGGTCAAGGGAGAGTGGCAAGTTGTTCGGAAAAACACCGAATTTCGCTGGTATCTGGGGTTTTTAGTCTTTTTCTGTGGGACAGTAACCCTGCTTCTCTGGTTAAACAACAGTTACGACAATTTTTGGGACTCTCTTCGCTATGGAACGTTTCAAGTGGTGTCGATTCTCACCACCACTGGATTTACCACCACCGATTACGAGATGTGGCCACAGGCCGCCCAGATGTTTCTTTTTGCGGTCTGTTTTTTCGGCGCCTGTGCCGGTTCAACGACGAGCGGTATCAAGGTGGTGCATTACGTCGTCATTGTAAAACACATGTATTCCACCATTAAAAAAATCTTTTTGCAGCCGATGTCGGTGCATACGGTTCGCTTGAATGGCCGTCCCATCGACGCTTCGATTATTGATCTGTCGATCTGCTATTTTATAGTCAATATCTTTCTGGTTATTGCCGGTGGCTGTTTTATGGCGCTGAGCGATCCTGTTGATTTTTTGACCGCAATCAGTGCTGTTATAGCTGCTTTAATGAATATTGGACCGGGGTTTGGTGCGGTGGGACCAAGCGAAAATTACGCGTTTTTTTCAGATATCGGCAAGTGGTTTCTCTCTTGGAATATGCTGGTTGGAAGACTAGAGATGTTTTCTGCACTGGTAATATTTTTTCCTGCCTTTTGGAAAAAATAACCCTGGAAGAGGCCGATAGAAGTTTCCTATGCCCTTTGGGTCGTTTTTACAACGCCATCAGGCTTAAGCTATAAAGAGTTTTCTTACATCTTTCAGGTGTTTTGAGGTACAGATGACGATGACTGCCTCGGCTGCTTGAATATGGGTGCTGCCGACGGCGATCTGCCACTTGTTGTTCCGAAAGACGGCACCAATGATGAGTTTGTCATAGAAGAAACTATCCAGTTTTGCCAGCGGCCATTTGGTGATGGGCGATTTTTCAGCAGCCACCAGCTCGACCACCTCGGTATCAAAGCCATGCAGATGGGCGACCGAGAGAAATTCACTTCTCCGGATGAATTTTAGAATTTCATTGCCGGCCATTACCTTTTTATTGAGTGCAATGTCTGAACCGATGGTCGCCGCCAGGACCAGATAGTCTTCTTTATTGACCAAAGCAATGGTCTTGCAGTCTTTTGCTTTGCCGTTTTTAGGCTTGCTTTTCTGCTTGAGGTGTTTGGCCAGCAGGCATGTCATGATATTCGTCTCATTTTCTCCGGTGGTGGTTACAAAGGTATCGGTATCGTGCAGTCCGGCCATACTCAGGACATCACCATCAGAGCCATCACCATGGAGGACCTCGGTGTTTCCCAATTCGAAGGAAAGCTCGACAGCCCGCTGCTCGTTCTTTTCAATCAGTTTCACCGATACCGATCTTTCGAGCAGCTCGGCAACTCTGGTGCCAACCAGGCCACCGCCGAGCAGCATGACCTTTTGCTGGCGCGATTTGCGCACGCCGGTGAGTTCCATCAGGTGCGACAAATGTTCCTGAGCGGCCATGATAAAGATATGGTCCTGTGGGAGTTGGGGATAATGGTGGTGATGCCGCGGGCAATAGCGACTACCCGGAACGGCAGCTCACTGTACATTGCGGCTATCTCTTTCAGATTCCGGTTGGCCATTGGTGATGATTCGTCGATGCCTGAGGCCAGGAGCTGAATTTCTCCCTGGGCGATATCTATTATCTCGTTACTGGAGTTGATCTGAATAAGTCGGACAATCTCCTGGGCCACCAGTTCTTCCGGATGAATGAGCAGGTCGAGTTTTAGATCGCTTGCGGTCAGCATCGAATCAGGATTACCGAATTCGAGAGACCGAACTCTGGCGATTTTTCGTTTGATCCCGAAGCGATCAGCAATTTGGGAGGCCATCATGTTTACTGCATCGTTGTCGGTGACGGCGATGAGGTAGTCCATTTTTCCTGCTTCGGCCTCTTTCCAGCAGTTTATGCTCATAGCATTACCCTGGATAAGCCGTGCATCAATCTGACCGTCGGCATGCATGATAAGTTTAGGGTCGGATTCAATTACGGTGATGGCGTATTCTTCGTGGACAAGCCGCTTTGCCAAGTATAATCCAACGCCGCCAAGGCCGAGGATAAGGATATTTTCCGGTGCAGCAGTTTTCTTACCAAACATTAACGCGCCTTTTCAGGATACTTTGCAGGACAGGTGCTTGATGCACCAATGGAAGATCAATTATTAATTTAAGGTACATCATCTCATGAAAACAGAACTCAATGACAGTTCAATTTTGTATTGCAGGCGTGGCCTCGGCCTCGTTTTGTGCTGTCTGCACCGGGTGATAGTGAACGAAGACCCTGCGCATCGAGTCGATTTCGTCAACCAGCATCTGTTCAACCCGGGTAGCGATTCGGTCGCCCTCAGCCACAGTGAGATCCGGAGAAACACCGATGGTGATGTTCACTACCATATAAAGGCCGAATCTATGACCTTGAATTTCCTCAAGATCGAGCACTTCATCTAATCCTGCAAGTTTCTTGCGGATTTCCTCAGTGAGTTTTTTGCCCGGCAGGGTGTTCATCAGATCGGCGGCCGATTCGCGGATAATCTCAACTCCTGTGAAACAGATGATGATGGACACAATTCCGCCGGCCAGAGGATCGACCCAGAGGAATCCCAGGCGGCCGAAAATGATACCGATGGTCGCTGCCATGGCTGAAAAAATATCGTTACGGTGATCGGCGGCAAGAGCCATTATGACGTTATTGTTGGTCTGTTTACCAATCCGCAATGTCCATAATGACAACCAGATCTTGAGTAAAACAGTAAAGAGGGCGATCCACAGAGCCAGCTGCGATGCGCCGGTAAAATTGCTTGCCCCGGTTAACAGGTCGTAGACATTGTTGATGGATGCCCAGAAAATAGAGATGGCTGTGGTTATTACAAAGGCTCCGACAACGACTGCAGCGATCGATTCGAGCCGGTCGTGACCATACGGGTGTTCTTCGTCGGCGGGTTTGCCGGAGAGTCGCATGAAAATATTGACGACTATGCCATAGGCCACATCTGAAGTTGAGTTGATGCCGTCAGCCAGAAGAGCCGGGCTGTGGCCGAGGATGCCTACGCTGGTCTTCAGTAGGGCGAGCAGTGTGTTGGCAGCCAGGCCGATGTTTATCGCCAGGATACTTTTTTGCTGACGCTGGTCAGGTATCATGATGTCTTTACTTGTCTTTGCTGTTATCTGTACCATCTTCAAGAAGCCAATTCTCTTTCAGATAGGTAATGCCGGTGTGGTTGGTCAGGTCAAGCTGTATCGGCGTAATGGAGACATTCCCGGCGGCAAAAGTGTAAACGTCCGTGTCCTCTCCAGGGTCGGCGAGCGCAGTGCCTCCCCCAATCCAGTAGTGTTTGCTGCCTCTTGGATCAAGGGTTTCATGAATGGAATTTTCCCAGAGTCTTCTACCCTGGCGGGTCACTCTGATTTTTTGGTAGACCTCGCCGCTGGGAATGTTGATATTGAGCAAAGTATTTTCAGGCAGGGAATTACGGAGAATTTTTTCGGCCATGCAGACAGCAATCTGCATGGCCGCCCGATAGTCATAGGGTGCCTCTCCACCGACTGAAAGTGCCATGGATGGAACACCGTACATAGTCCCTTCAATGGCTGCGGAAACGGTACCGGAGTAGGAAATATCATCGCCGAGGTTGGTGCCGGCGTTAATCCCTGAAACGAGAAGATCCGGTGGCTCTGGGAGCAATTTTTTCAAGCCGAGGGCGACACAGTCGGTGGGTGTTCCATTCACGGTATAAAAATTATCGGCCAGCTTCTGTATTTTGAGAGGGCGATTCATGGTGAGAGAATGGGAGACTGCTGAATTGTCGCGGTCCGGAGCAATGACAATTGTCCGACCGATTTCCTTCATAGCCTGCTGCAGCGCTAGAATGCCCGGACTGTGGATACCGTCATCGTTGGTTATTAGTATTGTTTTCATTGTGGTGTCGTTTTTACGGTTGTTTCCATCGCGACAATGTCCCAGAAAGACTGTACCAATGGGTTCCGTTTGTTTTTTGCATAGGTGCAGGCGGCGACAGTGAAAGGTTCAAGTTTTGGTGATATTTCCAAGATTTCCACCTCGTTTGCTAAGCTGCTCTGGTCCAGGACTAAACGGGGAACGATACCGACCCCACAACCCATGCTGGCCATGGCAATAATGGCTTCATTGCCGGAAACCTGTGAATATATATAGGGGCGAACTCCCTTGTCTGCAAACCATTTCTCAGCTCTGGTTCTGCTGAGACCATCGGCGGGCAGAATGACTGGTGTTTTGGCCCAGTTTATCGCACCTGCGCAATATACGATAGTTTCCGGAAAGAATCTGCCAAAAATAAACAGCAGCGGTGTCTTGAGGAGTTCGATAAAGTCAAGGCCATCATGCAGATGATCGGGAAGGGCGGCAATGGAGATATCGACTTCGCGGGAATGCAGTTTGTTGAGAGCTTTTGCCGCGTCTCCTGTCTGGACATGAATCATGACTTCCGGATGAGCCTTCCTGAATTTTCGGAAAATCTGCGGCAGGATGGAGAGAATAGCCGTAACAGAGCAATAAAGAGAGAGTTCGCCCCGGAGTACGGTATCGCTCCGTAACTGGCTTCGCAGCAGGTGCCAGCTGCTGATAGTCTCTTTACAATATTCTTTAAACAGTATTCCGGCAGGAGTGAGGTGAACTGATCGGTTGTTTCGAAAAAAGAGCGGTTCGCCCAGATCATTTTCCAGTCGCTGAATCGTTCGGGTCAATCCCGACGGGGTGATGTTGCACTCCAGACTGGTACGACCGAAATGGAGGCTTGAGGCCAGGTGGCGGAAGAGCTCAAGTTCCCGGATGTTCAAGGTATTGATCCTTAGGTGCTATCAATTCTGCTGTTGCAGTGTATCTGTTTCAGAGTATTGAGAGATGATTGTTGCATAATCTGCAATACAATATCACGAATAAATCACTTGACGCAATAAAAGATTATCAATATATCAGTTGGGAAATAACTGCTGTTTGGCGAAGATAAAAAACAATACAGATACAAGGAGATAAAAATGACTTCAAACTATTTTAATACCCTGCCGTTGCGTCGGCAGATAGAAGAGCTATCCAAGTGCCGCTTCATGGAGGCAGCCGAATTCAGTGGTGTTGACTACCTGAAAGGGAAAAAACTGGTCATCGTTGGCTGTGGCGCTCAGGGCTTGAACCAGGGATTGAACCTGCGCGATAGCGGCCTGGATGTTTCCTATGCCCTGCGGCCGTCGGCAATAAAAGAAAAACGTCAGTCCTGGAAAAACGCCACGGAGAATGATTTTACGGTCGGTACCTATGAAGAATTGATCCCTCTTGCCGATCTGGTGATTAACCTCACTCCTGACAAGCAGCATACCAACGTGGTCTCGACGGTTATGCCGCTGATGAAAAAAGGAGCCTGTCTTTCTTATTCTCATGGCTTTAATATTGTCGAAGAAGGTATGCAGGTTCGCCAGGATCTGACTGTTGTTATGGTTGCACCAAAAGCACCGGGGACCGAAGTTCGACAGGAATACAAACGGGGCTTTGGCGTACCGACGCTTATCGCAGTGCATGGGGAAAACGATCCGAACGGTGAAGGCTGGGATATTGCCAAGGCGTATTGCTGCGGTACCGGCGGTGACAAAGCCGGAGTACTGGAATCGTCTTTTGTCGCTGAAGTAAAGTCGGATCTCATGGGCGAGCAGACCATCCTGTGTGGTATGCTGCAGACCGGTTCTCTGCTCTGTTTTGACAAGATGGTCGAAGAAGGCATTGATCCTGGCTTTGCTGCCAAGTTGGTCCAGTACGGCTGGGAAGTGATCACCGAATCCCTCAAGCTGGGCGGCATCACCGCCATGATGGACAGGCTCCCGAACCCGGCCAAGATCAAAGCATATCTTCTTGCCGAAGAGCTGCGGATCATTCTGCAGCCTCTTTTTGAAAAGCATATGGACGATATCGCTTCAGGTCATTTTTCTAAGACCATGATGGAAGACTGGGCAAATGATGATGCCAATCTCCTCAAATGGCGCAAGGAAACCGGAGAAACCGCATTTGAGCGGGCAGTCTCTTCCGATGTTTCAATCAACGAGCAGGAATATTATGATAAAGGCATCTTGATGGTAGCCATGGTCAAAGCCGGCGTGGAGCTGGCCTTTGATACCATGGTCGACTGCGGTATCAGAGAGGAGTCGGCTTATTACGAATCTCTGCATGAAACACCTCTTATCGCCAATACTGTTGCCAGAAAGAAACTGTACGAGATGAACGTAGTTATTTCCGATACCGCTGAATATGGCAACTACCTTTTTGCCCACGCGGCCGTCCCGCTCCTGCAGGATTTCATGAAGACCATTGGTACCGACGTGATCGGCAAGGGCCTTGACCTCAAAGACAACGGGGTCGATAACCTTGATCTCATTCAGATCAATGAGGCCATTCGTTACAGCTCTATCGAAGCGGTTGGCGAGGAGCTCCGCTCGCATATGAGTGCCATGAAGCCGATTATGTAAATCTTTTTTAATAATCTTATTCTTGCAAAAGAAAAGCCGCAGGCCTCTGAAATCGTTATTGTATTTTAGGGGCCTGTGGTGTTTTGTGCAGGTCGATTTAATGCAAAATTTATTGGTGTATAGATTTTGTGAGATAAATGTGAGGACTGGCAGATAATCTTTAAGGAAATGAAAACGACATCTTTTGTTGCGCAGCAAATTGATACGCAGAAAGTTTTCAAGGTACCTAGTGAACAGAAAACTCTTACGGCTGTGACGCCGCCAATATCAATTGAGATAATTCAAAAGGAGATCACATGAAACGTATTCATCTACTATTTGTCGCCCTTATTACCTGTACCCTCGGACTGGCTGCCATATCAGGCGATTGCTACGCCGCATCAGCGAAAAAAGATGGGTCCGCCGCAATGAGTCAAACAGCCACTGTTGCGAAGAAACAAATTCCCCATGATGTGAATATAAATACCGCTGACAAGGAGATGCTGACCCAGCTGCCTGGAGTCGGCCCGGTCACTGCCGACGCGATCCTCGAATATCGTACTGCCAGCGGGCAATTTAAAAGTATCGATGAACTGACCAATATAAAGGGAATTGGCGACAAGACTCTGGCCAAATTGAAACCGTACCTCTATAAACTGTAAACTTGCGATTCGAGATGATATCCCCCCGGTAATACGGCATGTAATCCGGGACTCTTTTCAAAACAACGAGAAAACAATTTGAACTGTACTAACAGCTCCTTTGCGTGGAGATTTTCGCAAGGGAGCTGTTCTCTGCTTACTGTTTTGCTTCCATTGGGAAGTTACTGCTCTGCCATTCCCTCCATCCGCCCTTCAGGGCATAGACGTTCTTATACCCATCGTCAATGAGTTGTTGTGCCAGCCTGGCACTTGTGTATTCATCTGGTCAGGCACAATAGAGAACAATAGTGGAATCTTTCGGTAATCTCATAGCAAAAGAGAGATTCCCGTCAGGAACCCGCATGGCATCTTTTATCTTCATTTCACTGGCATTCCAGTCTCTGTCCTGTCGAACATCCAGGATAACCAGATTTTTGGATCCCTGTAAAGATTTCAAAGCTTCCTTGTCCATTTTCGGCACCGACTCCGCAAAGAGCGGTGTCGCCGCTAAAAAAAGCAGAACAGTGAGTAAGGAAAATATTCTTTTCATGATATGTCTCCTTGTGAGTCTTAGTGGCTTACAAATTAGATATTCTTGTTTTTTGCAGAAAAAATGCACTCTGGGTATGTAGACCCCCTCTAGGGGCATTGAAAAGCTTATCGTGGATCGTGCTTTTGTAACACTGGATACAGTAAGGCAGAAGCAAACATTGGCAAGCTGTAGAGCTTACGGATATGCTTTAAGAGAAAAGGGGTATTGCTGAGCCCGGACGAACAGCAATACCCCTGCACCACCCTGATCCGGTACGGAAAAAGGTATTGGGCCGGTTGGTACAGGGAATATGCACTGCAAACCGATCTTCAAAAAAGATTGTGGCTTACGGTACTAAATCAGGTGCTCATACGCGGAAACACCTTCTTCCATGGTGTCGAGCAGATGATTAAGTTCATTTGATTGCGGGCCGTTGCATTCGTGAAATTCGACACCGACCACCAACTCAAAGACCGCTGTCGAATCCAGGTAGTCACTGTTCGTCTCCCACATCTTCCTGACTTTGAGCTTCTTGATATGAGAACCTTTGGCATCAAGAATATCGATATAGAATTCAGGAGGAAAAGTATGTGGATAGAGACAACCGAAACAAAATCCATCGTTACTGATATCGAGTATTTGTCCAGTTCCCCGTTCCGTTATGGCCAGAAGATGAAATGTCTGACGACGGCTAATTTTTCTTTGTTCCGAGAGATAGAGAGCCTCTGGTTTATGATGGATGTTGAGCGCGTTCATGCTGTCCTCCGTATAGTTGCCGGTCCCAGAAACTACATGCGGATCGTTGTTAATTGTCTGGGAAAAACATTCCTCGACAAAAGGCAATTATCTACTGAAAATTTTCAAGCAAATTATGTGCCGAAATAAGATATTGAAATATTCAAATTAGTTAGGTTTGGAAGGGCAAAATATACACACTTAAATAGTTCAAAATTTGCTCTCGCAAGCCCTGAAAGTGCAATTTTTGCACAGCGTGAAGGTGCGGATTGCAGAACTGATGTGTGGAGAGCGGGGGGTGTTTATTGCGAAGAAATGATTGAGGGGAAGTTACTGCAGGTTAGGACCACTGCCTAGGTCGCAATAGAAAAGGGGAACGCTAGCGAATCTTGGTCTTCATGTATGTATTGCAGTGTGGTGGGGAAGTGGTTTTTTGAAATGCTGGGGAAGCAATTTCCAGCGGCACTAAACCCTCCGAAAAGAAGGGGTTAGTACTTTAGAAAAAGCTCAGAATGCTTTTTCTAAAGTACTAACCCCGCCCAAAATATTTGTGGGGTAAGTTTCTTCACAAAATAATTTTCCCGAAAAAGCACAAGAAAATTATTTCTAAGTCACTAATCAGCTTTCCAGAAATCTTCTTTAACGGCGCCGCACTTAGGGCAGACCCAATCTGCGGGGACGGCCTCCCATGCAGTTCCGGGATCAACGCCGTTCTCATAATCACCTTCGGCCGGATCATAGATGTATCCACAAGGGCATTCCCATTTTTGCATTGTTTTCTCCTTTTTGAGTGGCTGAAAAATTATTTGCTTGTTCTAAAAAAATAATCTCGCAATGAGGTTTGGAGCTAGTAATTGCCGCAGATTAATAAGAATGATTGTCATTGTCAATGATATTCATTTATGCGCATCGGCGGCGAGGCTGGTTCCCTGGTCATATCTTGGGGATTGGCTTGCAGTTTTTTATAGTCACTTTTCCCTGGAGTAAATTTCCTTTGGAGTATTCTGTGAAAAGGCAGGAATTAGTCTTTGGATTAAAATTCTCAATCCATAAGTTGTCATCTTTCCAGGTGGCCCCGATATGATATTGGCCTGTCGGTACCTCGATGGTCATGACGCCACCGTAGTGCTTGACAAATACCTGCTGCAATCGGAAGTAATAAGTGCCCCACCCTAGTGCAAGAATTACCAGAGCGAGGATTGTGCCGATTTTCCACTTGTCGTTTTTTGCACAGACGGCAAAAAGTCCGCCTGCAACAAGGATGACAGCGGTCCAGTAAAGATAGGTGATCATAGTCGTACTCCTTTTGATGAAGAGTTTTTGCTTCGGCATTGCTGAGTGCGGGTTGTTACAGACCCTCTAGACAGCAGAGTGAAGCGTATTGTAAACGTATCCAAAATCTTTCAATAGTGCGAAGGCGTTGAAGCCTCTAAAATCCCGGTCAAGTTGTGTTGAAATAGAATTATTGTCAGTCGTGCTGGCGCACCGTGTTCTACCTTGTTATGTATCTGCATAGCGGATCATCTGAATATGGGGAATACCATCTTCCTCGTACCCATCCGAAGCCACACAAAATCCGAAATTACTATAAAAATTAATAAGATACTGCTGCGCAGAGAGGGCAATAGCTGAGTTCGGATACAGTTTGTCGATACAGTGCAGACATTTCGTTATCATTTCTTTGCCAAAACCTCTTCCTCTTGCATCGCTACGGGTGACAACTCTACCGATAGTTGGCAGGCCGCCACGTTTTCGAGGAGACAGTATCCGGAGATAAGCAACCGGTTCGAATTGTTCGTTTCTATCGTCTAAGCCCAATAAGTGGTGGGCATTTTTGTCCTGTCCATCGCAGTCCTGATAGACACATTGTTGTTCAACAACAAAGACCTGTTGCCGCAATGTGAGGATTGCATACAGCTGGGCTGTTGTCAGTTCCTCAAAGGTAAATAATTGCCAGGTAATTGCCATGTATTTCCTGCAGGGTGGTTATATTTGCAAACGGCTTCCATCTGAAGTAGCCGCTTCTTTTTCACATTTTGCTTACCAACTGTATCAAAAAAATGCTAAGCTTCTCAGTTGGTCAGCTGATTGTTATAAAAACTTGCACGGTTCAAATAAACCTTGAAAAGAATGAACATGAATCGATTGAGTGCTCGAAATAAGCTGCTTACTGCGCTGGCTGTCATCCTCTTTTTTTCCTTTGCAGGAGTCAGTTTCCTGAATTATAAGATCACCCGGGCTTCAATTCGTAAAGAAATTTTACGTAATGATCTCCCGTTGACCATGAGTAACATATACTCTGAACTCAGTGCGGATCTAACGCGGCCTCTGCTCGTCGCATCCGCCATGAGTTCAGATGCTTTCTTAAAGGATTGGGTGTTGGAGGGAGAAGTCGATCCGGCCAAGATCACCCGTTACCTTGTTCAGTTGAAAGAAAAATATGGGTTTTTTACGACTTTTTTTGTCTCGGCAACGACTGCAAGATATTACCGATTCTCCGGCATGCATAAAAATATTTCGCCGGAAAATGAGCATGATATCTGGTATTATAATTTTCTGGCCTCGGGCAAGGAATATGATTTTGATGTAGACAGTGACGAGACTGCCGGCAATGCCCTGACTGTTTTTATAAACTATAGGGTGGTTGACGGCAATGGAAGACTGCTTGGCGTGGCAGGAGTCGGATTGAATGTCGATAATGTTTCTCGGCGAATAACAGAGTATCAGAAAAAATATGACCGGATTGTCTATCTGACGGATACTCAGGGAATTATTCAGGTACATCCCGATAAGACACTTATAGAGAAAAAGAAGATTTCCGAGTTGGCAGGGATGGCTGATCTTGCTCAGGCAATTCTCAAAAAATCGAACGATTCGGCTAATTTTGAGTTTTATCGCAATGATCGTCACATATTGCTTACCGTCAGGTATCTTTCATCGCTTGACTGGTTTTTGTATGTAGAACAGGATGAAGCCAAATCTTTGGCGATTGCCCGTAAAAATTTTGTTCATACTGTATTAATCGGCCTCATGGCCTCCGTGGTAATTATCATCCTCGCCCTTGTGACCATAAATCGTTACCAGGAGCAATTAGAGGCAATAGCCATGTCAGATGAATTGACTGGAACAGCCAATCGGCGGGCCCTGGAGCTGGGGTTCCGGAGGATCCTCTATGATCATTCCAGGACTGGTCGATCGTTCAGCCTCCTCCTGCTCGATCTCGACGGGTTTAAAAAGGTCAATGATATCCATGGTCATATAATCGGCGATCGTTTTCTTGTCGAGCTTGTGGCATATATAGTGGGGAGCATTAGACCGACAGATATTTTAGCCAGATGGGGAGGGGACGAATTTGTTATTTTGACCAACAGTGCCGGTAAAGAGGCCGGAGCAGTAGCAGAACGAATCCGCCACACGGTGAAAAATGCAGAGCTCGCCGGTCCGGAGGAAATGCCAGATGATCCGAGAAATCTGGTAACTGTCAGTATCGGTCTTAGTACCTACATAGATGGTGACGATCTTGACACAATGCTTTACCGTGCAGATCTGGCGATGTATACATGTAAGGCTAGAAATGGTGACTCAGTGGCGATCGCCGTTTGAGTAAGCGTGCTCAGGTGGTACAATAATCGTCCGTTAACAATTAAAACTATTCCAAGTATAAAAAATCTCCCATGATACGAGCAACTCTAGCATTACTGGCCAGCATTTTAACTGCGGTGCAGGCGTTTGCCATCTACCTCCAGGGGCAGACACTTTGTTTCAATACTGGCTGTGCCATCGTCGACAGTCTGACGACTGTGTCCCCGCTGTACTTCAATCTTGCGGGTTTTCTGTTCTTTCAGGTTCTTTTCTGGTGCTTGTTATGGGGGCGGGACGGCTCCGAACTCTGGCATAAGCTGGTTAGGCTGTTACTCCTGGCAGCTCTCTGCGCCGAGGCTGTGCTGGTATTTTTTCAATACCAAATTGCTACAGTTTTCTGCTCATACTGCATCCTCATTCTGGCCTTTATTGTCTTGTTAAATATATTGAGTGGACCGCGTCAGATTTTTTGTGGGATAGTTCTTTTTTCTGCTGTAACCGTTGCCTGTTTCAGTCTTCAGTTTCAACAGAAGGCAGGGGCCGGAACGTCTCTTGATGAGGGAAGCTTGGCGATGGTCGCAGGAGAACGGCAAGAAATAAAACTGTATCTCTTTTTTTCTTCCACCTGTCCTCATTGCGAGAAGGTTATTGATATTCTCAAAGAAGAAAATAGTTGCCCCGTGCGCTTTAATCCACTTGAGCGTATTGATACATTTACCTTTCCAGGCGTGCAGTATAGTACAGAGTATCATCCCGAAATAAATGTCAATTTCATGAAAAGTCTGGGGATAACAGAGATTCCTGTTCTTGTTGCGACACAAGAGCAAAAAACCCTCGTTCTGAAAGGAGAACAGCAGATTCGCCAGTATCTCCATGAAAATTGCCGGGAGAAAAAGACGGTTGATTACAGCGGAACCAGCAGCTTGGGACCGGCGGGATATACCATTGTTCCTCAAGGGGAACAATCGACCAACGATGCTTGCAAAGTGGAGGCCGACTGTGACACCACCGTGCCGGTAAAAGCCGTGGGGAAGAAATAGCCGGATAGCTGAGCGGATGTGTCTTGTTTATCTCAGCAGATCTGCCAGTTCTTCTTGAGTAAGCATTGATCGTGGGCTTGGGTTGCGTCGGTCGGGAACGGTTCTTTGATCAATGTATTTGCGACGGTCAACCCCAAGTCTGCGTTTGATTAGAGAGCGTAACCACCCGTAAAGGCTTCTGTCTTTTTTCAGGTTGCGGTCGCGTCTATCAGACCGTCGTTCAGAAACTGAGCGACGCTCGGATCTTCTTCGATTGCTGTTAGGCTTTCGACGTTCAATCCCATCCCAATTTTTATACACGGGAGGGTTCATAATATCTTCTGTCCTGGTGAAGTTTTTTATTGTCGGGTGTATTTGCCTCGTTCAGTAGTCATCGCATTATATACTCTAATACAATTGATGCAAGCTCCATCCTGCAGCATCGCAGTCTCGTTGTTACGGGGTATGTACCGTCGGATAATCTATCGACCTTGCTTATAACGCATCAACTGTTGACATTGTTTGCTAAGTGCCAATCAAAAAATGAGCCGAAATTCAATAAAAATTCGATAAGATACAACCGATGCTGGTTTACCCGACCTTGCACTACCAGAACGGTGGTGTCAATGTGAATGGCGACACCGAGACCTGTGTTCCCGGGCTCTATGCCGCCGGCGAGAAAATACTCTCTCTTTTCGTTTACGGGGGGAAGAGATTTATTTTTGAGATGAATAAGATCGGATGGATCCGTCTCATCCTGAACAAATACCGATACAGATGCATCATCTGCTGCGGTATTTTTTAGAACATCTCGGGGGAGCAGACAAAAAGCGACGCTAGAGTTGGTTCGATAAATATGGTAGACTAAATCGTTAAGAGAAGAGGTGATAGGCTGGCGGTTCATTTTATTTTGCGTTAGAGGAAAAAAGAGGTATGAGGACAAATTTTATTACCACGGTTTACGGGCCGGATATCCCCGGGATCATCAAAGCACTGGCCCAGACTACCCGCAGTCAGGGGGGAGAGTGGCTTACCAGTAAGGTTATTAAACTCGATAGTCGGTTTGCGGCCATAATGAGCGTGCTTGTAGATAAAGAGCTGGAGATGAACCTGAAGTCGACTCTGGAAAAGAAATACCCCAGACTCTGTTTCGTCTATGCCGCAGCAAAAACAATCAATCAGAAGATGACTAAAAAAATAAACCTGGTTGTTGACTGCATAGATCGACCCGGTCTGACTGCGGATTTGAGTAATATCCTGGCCAATCTTGATATCGAGGTAGAAAACATGGAGTGTGAACGTTTTGTCATGGACGGAATTCACGATCCTGTTTTTTCCGCCCAATTAACACTGGCTGTTCCTCAAGAGTCCGAAAGCGAAATTATCGCCGGAGAAATCGAAGCTCTGTCGGAAGATGTCCGGGTAAACGTTCTGTAACCTCTCCCCGTTAGTGCCTTTATCCTGAAATTCTGTCACTCTTCTCAGTACTCTCTTGCGGGTACTAAAGTGAGTACCCGCTTCTTTCCAGTTTACCGGGGGCAGAGAATCATTCTACTCGCTTTCGTCTTCGCAGAGTGATTGATGCAAAGCACGTTGCGCCTGGACAAAATGGTCCCGGTGCATAGTGAACTGCATGTTTGTCTGTCTCGATGTCTGGGAAACGGTGAGAATATTGATACCAGCGTTGGCCAGTGCCCTGGTGGCTTTGGCTAGAATCCCCGGTTTGGCGATATTGGAGCCGATGGCGCAGACGATGCCGACATTATAGGTGGCGACACTTTCAAAACGCTCATTCATGTCTTTGATTAACGCAGCAGTGCAGTCTTTTTCGTAAACAACCACATCAATGGTATTGGCATTAGTCGCTTTGTTGATATAACTGATATGATGTTTCAGGAGGATTTGCATTATCTGCATGTCAAAACCAACTTCACCTACCATGCGGGTATCGTGGATTTCGAGACAGGTAACCGCATTCGAGCCGGTGATCACCTCGGTTTTTGACTTGGGACAAATGTAATCTTTGGTGATCAGGGTGCCACTGTGACTGGGGTCAAAGGCGTTCTTTATGCGAATGGAGATACCAGCGGTTTCCAGCGGTTTCGAGGCTTTTGGATGAATGGCCTCCATGCCGACATCGGCGAGTTGATCGGCCACATCGAAATTGGTATTGCAGATCGGGTGGACTTTGTCTGTGCCGATGATCATTGGGTCGCCCGAGCACAGATGGTATTCTTTATGAATAACCGCCTCAGCGGCATGCAGCAGAACAGCTATTTTAGAAAAAGTTACCTCAGAATATCCACGGTCAAACTCCCGCATGATCCCTTCCGTACCTTTGGTATAGCCCGTTGCTATACAGATGGTTTTGGATGGATCGAGATCCTTGAAATTGTGTTGAATGCGCTGGTCAATAGTTCTTTCACTTTTGTCCTGCCAGCCGCTCAGGTCGACAAAGGTGGCGTCGTAGCCGAGGTTTTGCAGGATATTGGTGCTATTAAAGGCGCTGTGCATCTCGCCAAGGGAGGAGAGGAGTTCTCGTGCGGCGAGCAGCACCTCGGTGCGGTTGACGTAGCCTGAGGAAAGCAGGTTGTCCATACTTTTAAGGATGTTGACGGCAAAAGCAATACGTTCGCAGATAAAGCGATCCGCGACATCTACTTGTAGTCCTATCCCCTCAAAGCTGCGATTGAGTTTACAGAGCTCGTCTTGCAAGTTGAGTATCGCTGGCTCGTAATCGTCGCTCTCGGCAAATGCCTGGTATATGCCGGAGCGAGAGGTCTTTTTATGTTCGAGCAGCTCGTTGGTGATACCCGAATATGCCGAAACGACAAATATTCTGTTGAAAATATCGTCCTTGTCCCGAAGAATCACGTTATCGAGCACTTCCCCGAAGCGAGACATCGTCGTCCCGCCTATTTTTTCAACACGAAGCATTGTATTACGCATTACGTCTCACCAGAAAAAACGAATATTGATGGCATCGTAAAAAGATTGAACTCCTTCTACGCTTGATATTTTCAATTTTTTACCGCGACCGCATCCTATCGCAAAGGTTTTCCCGCTGCAACTTTTTTCCAGTAGCGGTGGTTGTAATTGTCGATTGTTATTGCTGTCCTGATTTGGTAAGAATCGCTTGCAATCTCCTGCTCATGAATCATGGAAAGCCGTGGCAATACGACACTATTCATGGTAGATAATCGTCTGGAATACATCTATGTGGCATAGCCATCAACGAAAGACCTGCTCTAACTAAATGTTGGCCCATGGACTACTCGAAACTGAAACTTTCTCTCTTCCTCCTGATAGCAACCATCGCTTTTGGTACCTTCGGATACGTCGTTTTTGAAGATATGCCTCCTTTTGAGGCCTTCTATATGACACTGATTACCATCAGTACCGTTGGTTTTTCCGAAATTAAGCCTCTCTCGGATGTCGGTAGAATTATCACCATTATTATTATTATTCTGGGCATCAGTCTTTTAACTTATACCCTTGGTCAGGTTGCACGCATATTTGTTGAAGGTGAATTGAGGAAGGTTCTGGGGAGAAGAAAATTGGAAAAGCAGATTGCAGATCTGAATAAACACTACATTATTTGTGGTTACGGAAGGATAGGCGCTACTATTGTGCGGGAACTGGATGCAGCAGACATTCCTCTCGTGGTTATTGATCAGGATCCAGAGTCTATTGACGAGCTTGAAGCGAATCATACGCTCTATCTTAATATGGATGCCACCACCGATGAAGCCTTGATTGCTGCCGGACTTGATCGGGCTCAGGGGTTGGTGACAGCGGTCAGCTCAGATGCCGACAATGTTTTTATTGCGCTTTCCGCCAAAGGTCTGCGACCGGATATTTTTATTCTGGCCAGGGCGTCCGATGTAAAGAACGAAAGTAAACTGCTGCGTGCCGGGGCATCCAGAGTCGTCTGTCCGTATCAGATGGGAGGCAGGCGCATGGCAGAAATTTTACATAAACCAACGGTTGTCGATTGGCTTGACCAAGCCATGATGCACACGGAACTTGGCCTGCAGATGGAAGAGGCAATAATTCCGGAGCATTCGCCTATAACCGGCAAGACTGTTGTCAGCAGTAATCTCCGCCAGGATTTCGGAGTGATCATTGTCGCAATCAAGAGAAAATCAGGGGAAATGGTGTTTAACCCGGGGCCTGGCGAAACCTTTACCGCCGGCGATGTCATTGTGGTCATTGGTAAAAAATCCGAAGTGCGGCGGATGAACGCGGTTATTTGCTAAAAAGGATAAGAGCAACCAGCATGGGCTCAAGTCCGCCAAACGCAGAGCGACTGCGAGGTGTGCAGAGGCTTATTGCGGCGGGACAGTGGAACGTTTGACCGGTTCGCAGCTCAAGTCTGCAGCTGCAAGATCACGGCATTGAGCTATGGCCCCAATGTAGGTATAAAATGCGCCGACGTAGAGATAATAATCGCCTTTTGCCGTGCCGAGAATGTAAGGCATGACGCCTGCCTGCCTGGCTTTAGTATAAGTCTTTGCGAGTTCGTTTTTATCCGTAAACACCCCCACACGAGCAGTGTAATAGGTCGGTTTAATAAACTTGTCGACCAGTTTGCTCTGCTCCAGATACTGGTGTGCTGCAGGCATCGTAGAAAAAATTCCGGTGAAGATTCGATATCGTATACCCCTTTCCTCGAGATCCACTTTCACCCAATATGCGGAGAGACCCTGTTTCCGGTATAAAGATGTTGCCCGTTCAGCGATTTTCTTTTCCTGAAAAGTAGCAAGCAGAATCGAGAAAGGATAATCGCCTACCGGTAAGGTCGTCACCTCGAGTTCAATGAGGGACGAAAGTAGTTGGTCGATCTTTTCTTCGGCAACTGGAGTCGTTTTTGTTGGAGGAGCCATAACCACCTGTTCCTGTTCTGGATAAATCTCATCGACAGGTGGTGCCGGAGGGAGAGTTTTCACCCGATCATCCGTTTGTATCTGCTGTGTCTGTTTGGTCTCTTCGATTTCTTGAGTCGTGACAGCAGTCTCTTGTCCGGTTGTGTTCTCAGGTGCTGGTGGCGACACTTTATCCGGAGCAAGATATGGCTCAAGATCGACGGTGGCGAGAAGCACGACAACAGTACAAACCAGGAGGGCAAAAGTAACAATGATTTTTTTCATGGGGTTCTATGCAAAAAAGTCCGGTTCGTCGAGCTTGAATTACACTACGAGAATATAACGAATTTTTACCATTTGTTGGCTGGAAGATCAAGAAGCCGATTGGATAAAGGAGTGGTGAGGTCAATTGTTCGCCGCCTGTTTGTCATTCCTGTTGACACAATTCACCAAAAGTTTGTATTTAAACAATCTGGATGTTTGATAAATATTGATCCTTTTTGGAGGCAAATAGATGTGGAAAAATGTTAAGGCAGCTCCGGCAGATTCTATTCTTGGGCTGACTGATGCGTTCCGTAGCGACCCAAGTGCACAAAAAGTTAATCTCGGCGTAGGCGTATATAAAGATGAGGAGGGTAAAACTCCCATTTTGAAGTGTGTGAAGACCGCAGAAAAAATTCTACTGGACAAGGAAAGAACTAAAAGTTACCTGCCCATTTCCGGTGACCCGATCTACGCTCAAGAGGTACAAAAACTCCTCTTTGGTGAATCGACTGAAGTCATAACCAGCGGTCGGGCCGTTACCGCCCATGCGCCGGGCGGGACGGGCGCGTTGCGGGTGGGTGGTGATCTTTTGAAGAAGTTTTATCCTGCGGCCAAGGTGTGGGTCAGTAAACCGACCTGGGCCAATCACAAGGGTGTCTTTCAAACCGCTGGTTTTCAGTTGGCGGAATATGATTATTATAACCCGGAAACCAGAGATGTTGATTTTGGTGCTATGACGGCCTGTCTTGAACAGGTTCCGGCCGGTGATATCGTTTTGCTGCATGCCTGTTGTCATAACCCGAGTGGAGTTGATCTCAGTGTCGACCAGTGGCGTCAGGTTGCCGCCATCGGCAAAGAAAAAGGCTGGATTCCCTTTCTTGATTTTGCCTATCAGGGTTTTGGTGAAAGTGTTGAGGCGGACCGGTGCGGAATTGAAGAGTTTGCCGCAACCGGTGTTGATTTTTTCATTGCCAGTTCTTTTTCAAAAAACTTCGGTCTCTACAACGAAAGAACCGGTGCTTTGACCATAGTCAGCCCGACTTCCCAGGATGCAGCGGTGGCCATGAGTCATCTGAAGACCACCATCCGGGTCATCTATTCTAATCCGCCGGCCCATGGCGGCCTGGTGGTGGCAACAATTCTCAGTAACCCTGAATTACATAAACAGTGGTTAAGCGAACTCGCCGGGATGCGCGATCGAATTAAGGCAATGCGGGTAGCATTGGTTGAGGGACTTACCGCGAGGGGAGTGAAAGGCGACTTTTCCTCCATCATCAGGCAGCGCGGCATGTTTTCTTTCAGTGGTTTGTCCGATGAAATTGTGGCCTGGCTGCGGACCAACAGGGCTATCTATGTGGTGGGTGGCGGTCGGATCAATCTTGCCGGGTTGACCAAAGCAAATATTGATTATGTCTGTGATGCCATCGCCGAGGCACTTGATAAGTAGTTTTGCTCGAATCTCTTATAAAAAGAAACGGTCATCAGCGATAGTATCACTGATGGCCGTTTCTTTTTCACCTTTTTGGTTTATGTGAGGTAAACGTTCACCGGAACACCTTCGAAGACAACATAGCTTGGATGTGTAACTGTTAATCGAGTGCTCCAGGTTCGTTCAAGCAGGCCCCTGAGCTATAATTGGTTATGTGAAGGGGCCTGATCGGACGAAGATGGGGTGCTGGTGAACGGTTACTATGCCAGTTCCTGTTCCGTTCGATTTATAATCTCCTCCTGATGTTCTTTATCCAGATCAACAAAGTAATCGCTATAGCCGGCAACCCGGACGAGAAGGTTGCGGTATTCATCGGGATGCTGCTGGGCTGAGCGCAGGGTTTTGGTATCAATCACATTAAACTGTATATGGTGGCCCCCCAGAGTAAAGTAGGTGCGGATCAGACCACCGAGTTTGTCGAGGTCTCGCTCGGTTGCCAGAACGCTTGGCAGAAAGCGTTGATTGAGCAGCGTTCCACCGGATTTCAGCTGGTCCATCTTGCTCAATGATTTGATCACCGCTGTCGGACCGTTGCGGTCGGCACCATGGGAGGGTGAAGTGCCGTCGGATTCGGGCAGGTGCGCAAACCGGCCGTTGGCGGAAGCGCCAAGCATTTTGCCGAAGTAGACATGGCAGGTGGTGGAGAGCATATTCAGATGATAGACCGTCCCTTTGGTATTGGCTTTGCCATCGATGGTGTCATAGAGCGAGCTGTATACATTTTTCATGATAGTATCGGCCCGGTCATCGTCATTGCCGTAAAAAGGCGTTCTATTCCAGAGTTTCAGGCGTAATGGCTCCTCACCTGCAAAATTGTTTTTAAGGACGTCAAGGAGTTTCTCCAGAGACACCGAGCCGTTGTCGAACACATGGGTCTTGATGGCCGACAGGCTGTCGGTGACCGTACCGATGCCGCAACATTGAATATAGTTGGTGTTATAACGTGGCCCGCCATCATAGTAGTCTCTGCCTTTCTCGATGCAGTCATGGATGACCACCGACAAGAAAGGTGCCGGAGAATACTTGGCATACATCCGTTCAATGTAGTTGTTGACTCGTATCTTGAGCCCCACCACATGTTCAAGCTGTCTGGTAAAAGCAGCATAGAGTTCCTCGTAGCTGGTGAAGGTTGTGGGGTCACCTGTTGCAATCGAGACTCTTTTACCGGTGCGTTGATCGTGGCCGTTGTTGAGCGTTATTTCTAATATTTTCGGAATGTTGAGGTATCCGGTGAGGATATAGGCTTCTTTGCCAAAAGCTCCGGTTTCGATACAACCGCTGGTCCCGCCTTCCCGGGCATCTTCGAAACTTTTGCCGACCCGCACCTGCTCCATCACCACGGCATCGGTATTGAAAATAGAGGGATAGCCATAGCCTTTGCGTATGACCCTGGTAGCCGCTTTCAAGAACCGCTCCGGGGTTTTGTTGCTGATATGGACACTGGGTTGGGGCTGCAGTAAATGCAATTCATCAGACACTTCCAGACAGAGAAAGGATACTTCGTTGCACGCATCGCCGCCCGCTGCATTCAAGCCGCCAAGGTTGATCTGGGTAAAATCGTTGTACGTACCGCTCTCTTTAGCAGTGACGCCTACCTTTGGTGGTGCAGTCTGGTTGTTGACTTTGATCCACAGACAACTGAGCAGTTCTTTGGCTTTTTCCCGGTCAAGCAGGCCGGCCGCTAAGTCATTTTCATAGAAAGGCTGAAGGTGTTGATCCAGATGACCGGGAGTCATGGCATCCCAACCGTTGAGTTCAGTAATTATGCCGAGATGGACAAACCAGTACATCTGTAGGGCTTCATGAAAGGTTCGTGGCTTATGGGCCGGAACCCACCTGCATATTTCAGCAATCCGGTGCAGTTCTGCCCGTCGTGCCGGATCCTCCTGTTTTGCTGCCATCTTCTCAGCAAGTTCTGCATGGCGTTCAGCAAAAATGATAGCCGCATCACAGGAAATAGCCATAGCCTGCAGCTCTTCGGCCTTGTCCGAGGCTTCCGGGTCGTTCTGATAATCGAGGCGGGTAATTCTGTCGGCAATTTGTTGCTTAAAATCGACCATACCCAGGGTGTAGATAGTGCCGTCCAGGGCGGTATGACCCGGTGCCCGCTGTTCCATAAATTCTGTGAACAGCCCGGCTTCGTAGGCGATACGCCAGTCTTCGGGAATTTCACTGAAAATACGGTCACGCATGGACCGTCCCTGCCAGTAGGGGATGACCTCTTCCTGGTAGCGCTCTATATCTGCTTCTGCAACGCGATAGCTGGTCATGGCCCTGGTGTTTAAAATCCGCAGATCTTCAGCACTGTGGCAGGTCAGCTCTGGAAAGGTTGGCACCACTTTTGGTGCCGGACCCCGTTCACCGACGATGAGCTCTCCTTGGCCGATATACAGACTCTTTTTTTCACACAGATATTTGAAACAGAGGGCGCGTAGCACGGGAAGAGAGTATTTACCGCTGTTTTCTTTATAGAACTCGGTTTCCAGCAGCGCCCGTTCAATAGAAATGGATGGTTGGGTGGCAAAACTCTCTTGACGCAAGAGTGCTATCCGATTGTGCATATTATCCTCCGATCTGTACATCCGATAGGTAATTTTTCAGCAGTTTGACTGTTTTGCTCAGCTGCTCCTGCGAAGGGACGGTAAACTGCATTCCCTTGTATTTCAGGCCCAGTTTCTTGTACTTGGCGGTCGCCGCAGGATGATACGGTAATACGTCGATGCCTTGAACGCTCTTGCATTTGGCGACAAAAGCGCCTGTTGCTTTTATATTTATTTCGTCATCATTGATGCCGGAAATAAGCGGGATACGTACTCTGATTGGATGTCCGCTTTCTGCCAGCTGCTGGAGATTATGCAAAATCAAGTCGTTGGCTACACCGGTATATTGCTGATGTCGTTTATTGTCCATGAGTTTCAGATCAATAAGAAATAAATCAGTATATTCGGCAATACGTAAGAGCGTTGCGGTGGGCGCAAAAGCGCTGCTGTCAACGGTCCGATGGATTCCAAGAGCAGCACAGCCCTGCAGCAAAGCCAAAAGGCTTTCCGGCTGACAGAGCGGTTCTCCACCGGAGATGGTGACACCGCCGCCGGACTGATCATAAAAGGGTACATCCTTTTGTATCTCGCGCAACAGGTTTGCCGTTGTCATCTGCCAGCCGGTGGGCTCATGAGCCAGGGCGGGGCAGGTCTCGACGCAATTTTGGCACAGGGTGCACAGTTGGTCGTCCCGGCGGATACCTGTATCAGTACGTTGCAGAGCCTTATTCCCACAGTTGCTGATACACTCCTCACAGCCGACACATTTATCGTTGCGGGTAACAATCTTAATTCTAAAATCAATCCCTTCTGGATTATGACACCAGTGGCAACTCAGTGGACAACCTTTGAAAAAAATGGTTGTCCTGATGTTCGGGCCATCATGGAGCGCATACCGTTTGATAGCGAAAATTGTTGATTTTATCTCGTTCATACACTTTATTAACAATAAATATCATTCTCATGCAACGGAAAATTCTGTTTTTTTTGCGCATCTTGCCCCAAAGAACCACATGTACGTAAAGGCGATACAGGACAATATTTGTTGTATACCATCAATGTATGCCATGACAAGAGATTGTCTAAAAGCTAAAAAAAGATTATACGAAAGATGACGGTAAAATATAAAAGTTTGTAGAGTTGGCCGAAGTCCAGCCTGGAAAGCTGCTACATGTCCATTGAAGACAGCGGAATAGCTAGTGCATGGTGCATGCGACAAGAGGGAGAGCATACTATGAAAATGCTGGTTGTGTTGGGAAGTCCCCGAAAAAATGGCAACAGTGAAACATTGGCCCGTAAAGTTGCGGAAGCGGTGGAGCAGGGAGGGGGCGCAGTTGAATATATCCGGCTTAACGACCTGAATATGCGCCCGTGCCAGGGCTGCGGGGGGTGTGAGAAATCCGGCGACTGTGTCCTCAAGGACGATTTGACGCCAATTTTTAAACAAGTAGATGATGCGGATCGTATATTACTGGTCAGTCCAGTGTATTTTTATGGCCTTTCTGCCCAATGTAAAATATTTGGCGATAGATTCCAGTCGCGCTGGGCCAGAAGATATCTGCTCAAAGAAAG
>RCMY010000429.1_pt1 | contig 39324 bp, 37 predicted proteins | sample 2041341 | NCBI WGS metagenome assembly RCMY01 (sample SAMN09708234, study PRJNA481090) | Marine sediment metagenome, whole genome shotgun sequencing project. | reverse complement strand
AATAACCTAACTTCGTTGTCTCGCCTTGCCGTACTAGTTGTACTGTCTGCGGCTCGCCGCCTTGTTAGCTTACTTTTTTGAATTGGTATGAAAGCCGGCGCGATGCTGTTAAATGAAATAACGCAGATTGAAATGAAACCGATATTGTTTAACCCGTTACGGAAGGCCGTCTGAAAGGCAGACGTGACACCGCTTTAATCAAGGAGAGTTGTATGTCAGACGATAAATTAAACCAAACCGGTTTGAGCCGCCGCTCGTTTTTGGGCACGGCTGCCGTTTCGGGCGCGGGCATTGCCGGTGCCGGCCTTTTGGGCTTGGCCGGTTGTTCAAACAAGAGCGAGGGCGGCGCCGCCAGCGGCACAGCCGGCTCAAGTGCTGCTGCCGATCACAGCGATTATGTGGGCCCGGGCGAATTAGACCAATATTATGCGTTTAACTCGGGCGGCCAATCGGGCGAAGTGCGCGTGTTGGGCGTGCCCTCGATGCGCGAGCTGATGCGCATTCCCGTGTTTAATATGGACAGCGCCACCGGCTGGGGCCGCAGCAACGAGAGCCTGAATATCCTCAACGGCAACATCACCCCCGAAACGCGCAAATTTTTGCAGGATAACCATATGCGCTGCATGCCCAACGGCGATTTGCACCACCCGCATATGTCGTTTACCGACCAAACTTATGACGGCCGCTATGTGTATGTGCAAGATAAAGCGAATAACCGCGTGGCGCGCATCCGCTGCGATGTGATGAAAACCGACAAAGTGGTGGAAATTCCCAATGTGTCGGGCGTGCACGGCCTGCGCCCGCAGCGCTATCCGAAAACCGGCTATGTGTTTGCCAATGGCGAACACATTATCCCCATCACCAAAACCGACAGCCAAACCGACCCGAAAGACTGGTGGGCGATCTACACCGCTGTTGACGGCGAAACCATGGAAATCGCCTGGCAGGTGCAGGTGGACGGCAACCTCGATAACGGCGACGCCGATTACCAAGGCAAATATTCTTTCTCTACCTGCTACAACTCAGAGCGCGCGCTCGATGTGCAGGGCGCTTCCGGCAACGAGCAAGACTGGGTGGTGGTGTTTAACATCGCCGCGATTGAAGAGGGCATCAAAAAAGGCGATTTCAAAGAAATCAACGGCGTGAAAGTGGTAGACGGCCGCGCCGCTGCACAATCGAATTACACCCGCTATATTCCCGTGCCCAACTCACCGCACGGCTGCAACGCCTCGCCCGACGGCAACTACATCATGCTCAACGGCAAATTGTCGCCCACCGTCACCGTGCTCGATGTGCACAAGCTGGATGATTTGTTTGCCGGCAAAATCCAGCCGCGCGATGTGGTGGTGGCCGAGCCGCAATTGGGCCTGGGGCCTTTGCACACCGCATTCGACGGCCGCGGCAATGCCTACACCACGCTGTTTATCGACAGCCAAATGGTGAAATGGAATATCGACAAAGCGATTCAGGCCTACAAAGGCGAGAAAGTCGACCCGATTATTCAGAAGCTCGACGTGCATTATCAGCCCGGCCACAACCACACCACCATGGGCGAAACCAAAGAAGCCGACGGCAAATGGCTGGTGTCGCTGAATAAATTCTCGAAAGACCGCTTCTTGAACGTGGGGCCCTTGAAGCCGGAAAACGATCAGCTCATCGATATTTCGGGCGACGAAATGCGGCTGGTGCACGACGGCCCGAGCTTTGCCGAGCCGCACGATATGCTGCTGGTGGCCGCATCAAAAGTGCATCCGAAGCAAACGTGGGACCGCAACGACCCGTGGATGTGGCAAGCTGCGGTGGATCAGGCCAAAAAAGACGGCGTGATTCTCGAGCGCGCCGCCAATGTGATTCGCGACGGCAAAAAAGTGCGCGTTTACATGACGGCCGTGGCGCCCGTGTTCAGCGTGCCGCAGTTTGAAGTGAATCAGGGCGATGAGGTAACTGTGTATGTGACCAATATGGAAACCATCGAAGACCTCACCCACGGCTTCACGCTCGACAACTACGGCATCGCGCTGGAAGTGGGCCCGCAGGCCACGGCTTCGGTAACGTTCACCGCCAGCCGCCCGGGCGTGCATTGGTTTTATTGCCAATGGTTCTGCCACGCGCTGCACATGGAAATGGGCGGCCAAATGATTGTGAAGGCTTAGGGCAGTGAATAGGCCGTCTGAAAGCGCTGCAAAGCTTTCAGACGGCCTTTATATCCAATAAATAATAAAAAATTGATTAATGATTTATCCCCATTCAAAAAAGTAAGTTTGACGGGCAGAAAAATGCAGTAAGCCTATTTTTTTGAATCGGGATGATCCACACAGAAACACCACACTTAAATATGTTTACGCACCTGAAAAAAGCCTTGTGTTTGGCCGGCTGCTTTGCCGGCATGCAAAGCGCCTATGCCGCCACCATCGAGGTGGCCGCGGGCAGCGATTTGCAGCAAGCGATTGCACGCGCAAACGCGGGCGACACTTTGCGCTTGGCGGCGGGGCAGTATCGGGGGCAAATCATCGTCGATAAGCCGCTCACCATCGAAGGCCCCGAAGGCGGTGTTGCCAAAATCGAGGGCACGCGCACGGGGCGCACCATTGAAGTGAGCGCGCCCGATGTGGTTTTGCGCCGCCTCACCATCACCCGCTCGGGCTTGAGCCTGCCGGCCATGGATGCGGGCGTGTTTCTCGCCCAAACCGCCCTGCGCGCGCAAGTGGCAAACAATCAGATTCTGGAAAATTCCGTGGGCGTGTATATCCACGGCGCGGCCGACTCGCGCGTGAGCGGCAACCGCATCGTGGGCGATGCCAAGCTGCGCGTGAATGAGCGCGGCAACGGCGTAACCGTGTGGAACGCGCCCGGTGCGCAAGTGACGGATAACGACATTTCCGAAGGCCGTGACGGCATTTTTTCTAACACCAGCACCCGCAATCTTTATCGAAACAACCGCTTCACCCGCCTGCGCTATGCCGTGCACTATATGTATACCAACGACAGCGAAGTGAGCGGCAATGTTTCAGACGGCAACAACATCGGCTATGCGATTATGTTTTCCGAGCGCTTGAAAGTGGCCGACAATATCGCCCTCAACAGCCGTGACCAAGGCCTGATGCTCAATTATGCCAACCATTCGAGCATCACCGGCAATGTGATCGACAAAGCCGAAAAATGCGTGTTTATCTATAATGCCAACCACAACACCATCAGCGGCAACCATTTTGAAAACTGCGAAATGGGCATTCATTTCACCGCCGCGGCCGAGGGCAACCGCATTTTCAACAATGCTTTTATCAATAACCAAAGCCAAGTGAAATATGTGGGCACCCGCTATATCGAATGGAGCGACGGGCAGCGCGGCAATTATTGGAGCGACAACAGCGCTTTCGACCTCAACGGCGACGGTATCGCCGACACCGCCTACCGCCCCAACGGCATCATCGACCAAATCGTGTGGCGCGCGCCGGTGGCGCGGCTGCTGCTCAACAGCCCGGCTGTGAGCATTGTGAAATGGGCGCAATCGCAGTTTCCCGCCATTTTGCCCGGCGGCGTGGCCGACAGCAAACCGCTGATGAAGCCGCCGGCCAACCCCACCCTCAACCGCTACCACCAAAATCAACATAAGGAACACCCATGAACGCGCCCACACCCCATGTTGTTTTGCGCGGCGTGAGCAAGCGCTACGGCAGCCGCTATGCCGTGAAAGATATTGATTTGAGCCTGAATGCCGGCGAATGCGTGGGCTTGGCCGGCCACAACGGCGCGGGCAAATCCACCATCATCAAGCTGATGCTCGGCCTGATTACGCCCAGCGAGGGCGAAGTGGATTTGTTGGGCAAAAATATTGCCGCAGGCTCAGGCGCCGAATTGCGCAGCCAAATCGGCTATCTGCCCGAAACCGCCTCGCTGCACCCCTCGCTCACCGGCAAAGAAACGCTTGATTTTTATGCCAAGCTGAAAAAGCAGCCCACCGCTAAAAATGCCGATTTGCTCGCCCGCGTGGGCATTGCGCAGGCGGCCGGCCAGCGCGTGGCTACTTATTCAAAAGGCATGCGCCAGCGGCTGGCCTTGGCGCAGGCGCTCTTGGGCACGCCCAAAGTGTTGCTGTTTGACGAGCCCACCACCGGGCTGGATCCGGCTTCGCGGCAGATGTTTTACGGCATTGTGAAAGAATTGAGCCGCGAAGGCGCCACCGTGTTGCTGAGCACACACGCGCTGGCCGAGCTCGACGGCCACGCCGACCGCATTGTGGTGATGAAAAACGGCAGCAAAGTGGCCGATGGCAGCCTTGGCCAATTGCAGGCGCAAAGCGGCTTGCCGGTGCATATCCGCGCGCAATTGAAGCAGGCCGCCGATTTGCCCGCCCATTGGCAGCTTTCAGACGGCCTCATGTTTGCCACGCAATGCAGCGCCGAAGACAAAATGGCGCGGTTGCGCGAATTGGGCGGCATGGACAATATCGCCCAGCTCGATATCCACACGCCCACGCTGGATGAAATGTATGCACAATTTTTAAAGCGGGAGGATGTATGAGCCCCATTTGGATTATCACCGGCAAAGAAGTGCGCGACAGCCTGCGCAACCGCTGGGTGCTGGCGGCCACTTTGCTGCTGGCCGCGCTGGCTTTGTCGCTGGGCTTTTTGGGCAGCTCGCCCACAGGATCGGTGAAAGCAGACCCGCTCACCATCACCGTGGTGAGCCTATCGAGCCTGTCGATTTTTCTGATTCCGCTGATTGCCATGCTGCTCGCTTACGATGCCGTGATCGGTGAAATCGAGCGCGGCACCATGGCGCTGCTTTTGAGTTATCCGGTGTCGCGCTGGCAGGTGCTGGTGGGCAAATTTATCGGCCATCTGATTATTCTCACGCTGGCCACCACAGCGGGCTACGGCTTGGCAGGTATTGCTTTGCAGCTGGCGCACGGCGGGCTGGATTTTGCCGCCTGGAAGCCGTTTGCGCTGCTGATCGTGGCCAGCGTGCTGCTGGGCGCGGCTTTTTTGGCGATGGGCTATTTAATCAGCGCCAAAGTGAAAGAGCGCGGCACGGCAGCGGGCATCGCCATCGGCGTGTGGTTGTTTTTCGTGGTGATTTTCGATATGGCGCTGTTGGGCATTTTGGTGGCCGACAGCAAGCAGGCCATCACCGCGCCGATGCTGGAAACCATTTTATTGTTTAACCCCGCCGATGTTTACCGCCTGCTCAACCTCACCGGCTATGAAAATACCGCCATGTATGCCGGCATGGCCGGGCTGAGCGGGCAGCTCACCCTCGGCATGCCCGTGTTGGTGGCGGCGCAATTATTGTGGATTGCCCTGCCTTTTGCGCTGGCCGCCTGGATTTTCCGAAAGCGACAAATATGAAAAATATCTGCATCACGCTGGCCGCCGCCCTGTGGCTGGCCGCTTGCGGCGGCAACAGCGAAACCGCGCCGCCGCCCGCGCCGCAACCGATCACCGATGCGGCCGTGGGCCATTATTGCACCATGAACCTTTCCGAGCACACCGGCCCCAAAGCGCAGCTTTTCATCAACGGAAAGCCCGATAAACCGGTGTGGTTTTCCACCATCAACCAAATGTTCGGCTACACCAAATTGCCCGAAGAGCCCAAAGGCATCGCCGCGATTTATGTAACCGATATGGGCAAAGTGACCGACTGGAACACGCCCAACGCCGATCAGGCCTGGGTGGATGCCTATCAGGCTTATTATGTGATCGAGAGCCGCTTTATCGGCGGCATGGGCGCGGAAGATGCGCTGCCCTTTGCCGATAAAGCGCAGGCCGAAGCTTTTGCCGCGAAAAACGGCGGCAAAGTGGTGGCTTTTAATGAAATGCCGGAAGAATATATTTTCCGTTGATTCTAGGGTCTGCTCACAATTCATCCGTGCGTAAGATTTTGAGCCAAAAGATTGCCATATGATGAAATGTGAACAGACCTTATCAATGGCCGTCTGAACGATAACCGCATCAACACGGAGCACATCATGAATGCTGCCAACCCCTTTACCCGCCGCCGCTTTATCGGCATCACCGCCGCCGTGGCTGCCGTGGCCGCCGTGCCTTGGGCGGCACGCAGCATAGGCCGTCTGAATGCCGCCGCCGAGGGCATCGCGCCGGTGACGTGGCGCGGCATTGCGCTGGGTGCCGATGCCCAAATGCGCCTTTACCACCCCGATCGCCGCTTTGCCTTGCGCCTGATTGAAAGCGCCGTGGCCGAAGTGGCGCGGTTGGAAAAAATATTCAGCCTTTATCGCGACGACAGCCAGCTTGTGCGGCTCAACCGCAGCGGCCGCTTGAGCCGCCCGAGCGCCGATTTGCTGGCGCTGCTGAGCCAAAGCCGCGAAATCCACGCGCTCACGCAAGGCGCGTTCGACCCCAGCATCCAACCTTTGTGGCAGGCTTATGCCAACCATTTCACGCAGCAGCCGCACAGCGAAAGCGCACCGCCGGATGCTGTGTTGCAACGCGCCTTGGGGCTGGTGGATTTCAATCAAGTGCATTTCGACCAAGCCGCCGTGGCTTTTGCGCGCCCGGGCATGGCCTTATCGTTTAACGGCATCGCCCAAGGCTACATCACCGACCGCATCACCGAGATGCTGCGAGAAGCCGGCTTAACGCGCGCGCTGGTGGACATGGGCGAAATCCGCGCCCTCAACACACAAGATGATGCGGTGTGGCAGGCCGGCATACGCAATCCGGATAACGAAGAAACCGTGTTGCTCAAGGTGCCGCTGCACAACCGGGCGCTGGCCACTTCCGGCGGCTACGGCACCGTGATGGACGAAGCGGGGCGCTTCACCCATTTGTTTAACCCGAAAAACGGCAGCAGCAGCCCGCGCTACCGCAGCGTGAGCGTGATGGCGCCCGCCGCCGCCACCGCTGATGCGCTCTCCACCGCTTTTTCTGTGAGCAGCCCCGCCGCTATCCACCGCGCCGCCGCACAAGTGGCCGGCTTGAAAGCCTGGCTGGTGCTGCCCGACGGGCAGGTGGAAACCTTGGGTTGAGCAAATAAAACGAGGCCGTCTGAAAACGTTTCAGACGGCCTGTGGGCTTGTTGGGTTTTCAACCCAACCTACCGGTTGTGTCACTTTTTCTTGCATTCCACTATAAAGGCAGTTCGGCAGCATCATCTGCGTAGGTCGGATTCTTGAATCCGACGTTTGGCCGGCGGCCAAAGTGATGTGCGTGCCTTGTTCTGCGAACAAGTGTCGGATTCGAGAATTCGACCTACGGGCTCTTGCCGTGCCTATCTACCGCTTGCGCAGGCGCGACAAAAGGGAGTTTGCAAAGGTTTGAGGCCGTCTGAAAGGTTTTCAGACGGCCTCGTTTTATTTGCGCTTTTGTTTAAGCTTTATTCGTCTTCTTTCACGCGCATGGCCATTAAGGTGTGCAGGCGGCGGTTGTCGGCGCGGGCGATGGTGAATTGCAGGGGGCCGATGATCACTTTTTCGCCGCGCACGGGCAGGTGGCCGATTTCCTGAATCACCAAGCCGCCGATGGTGTCGGCTTCTTCGTCGCTGTAATCGGTGCCGAAATATTGGTTGATGTCTTCGATTTCGGTGGTGGCGTTGATGCGGTAGCGCTCGGCGGATACGGGAAAGATATTGTCGGCGCTTTCGTCTTCATCGAATTCGTCTTCGATGTCGCCGATGATTTGCTCGATGATGTCTTCAAAGGTTACGAGGCCGGAGGTGCCGCCGTATTCGTCGACCACGATGGCCATGTGGTTGCGCTGCTCGCGGAATTCTTTCAACAAAAGGTTGAGCGGCTTGCTCTCGGGCACAAACACGGCGCTGCGCAATACGGCGTTGAGGTTGAATTGCTCGGGGTTGAGCGTGTATTTGAGCAGGTCTTTGGCGTGCAGAATGCCCAACACTTCGTCTTTGTCTTCGCCGATCACGGGGAAGCGCGAATGGGCGGTTTCCACCACATAGGCGATGATGCGCTCGATGCTGTCGCCGGCTTTGATCACATCCATCTGGCTGCGTGTGATCATGGCGTCGCGCACCTCTAATTCGGCAAAATCGAGCACTTTTTCCAGCCGCACCAGCGTGTCGGCATCAAACACTTCCTGCTCGTGCGCCTGGCGCAAGATATTCACCACCTCGTCGGCGGTTTCGGGGGCGTCGCCGGTGAGGCGGTTGATGAGGCGTTCAAAAAAATTCGGTTTCGACGGGGCATCGTCCATGTCAGATTTCGTCCTGTGCGTAGGGGTTGGGGTATGCTAACTGATTCAGCAGGCGGATTTCAAGCGTTTCCATGGCTTCGGCTTCATCGTCTTCGATGTGGTCGTAGCCCATCAGGTGCAACACGCCGTGAAGGGTGAGGTGGGCAAAGTGCTGTGCGGGTGTTTTGCCTTGCTCGGCGGCTTCTTTCAGCACCACTTGCGGGCAGATAATCAGGTCGCCGAAAAGGCCGTCTGAAAGGTGGGGTGCGGGCAAATCTTCGCCTTCGTTCAGCGCGAAGCTCAGCACATTGGTGGCGTAATCTTTGCCGCGATAGTCGCGGTTGTAGGCGCGGGCTTCAGTTTCATCAAGCAGAATAATGCTGATTTGGGCGCGGCGGTATTCGTTTTTCAGGGCTTGCCAGGCCCAGCGGTAAAAGTCGCGCTCGGCCGGTGTGTTTGCTGCGCTGCTTTGGTTGCTGAAATGCAGGGTGAAGCGCTGTTGCTGTAGGGCTAAAAAAGGGTAGCGTTTGGCGGATTTCATGGCTTTCAGACGGCCTTAAACGGTGGTAACAGGGTGTTTGTTGCGCTGATAGGCGCGGTATTTGCGCCAGGCCCAAAAAGCCAGCAGCAGCGCAAGCAGCACGGCGGCAAAGGGGATAAACAGGCTCAGCAGCGTCATGAACACAGCCGCGCCGGTTTCGGCCACGGAAACCACAGGGTTGGCCAGCCCGCCGGTGGTCACGGTGCTGGCGGCGCGGCCGGTGGCGGTGGCGCCTTTAATCGCGGCTGCGGCGCCGCCGCCGGCGATAATGGCCAGCGTCCAGGTGATGGCGGGGCTTAAATCGGCGGTGGTCGAGGCCATGATGGCGGTGCCGGCAATGCCGGCCAAAGGCACGGCCAAGGTGTCGAGCAGGTTGTCGATAAAAGGCACGAGATAAGCGCCGATTTCGGCCAAGGTGGCCACGCCGAGAATAATCAGCGCGGGGGTGGAGGCGAGCCATTGCCAGTTTTCATTGACCGGCCACAAGCCGAAATAGGCCGAAAGGCTCAGGGCAAATAAGGGCAGAAACACGCGAAAGCCCGCGCTGGCAGCTAGGCCGATGCCCAGCGCAATGCTCAGAAGGGTGGTGAATGTCATGGGTGTGGAAAATATGTCGGCAGAAGCTTGAATCATACTGAATCGCAGGCCGTCTGAACAAGGCGTTTGCCTGTTTTTTCAGACGGCCTCGGGCAAGTGTGGTGTTTTGGTGCGGCAGCCGGCGGGGCGGATGTTTTCAGACGGCCTGTTATACCCATTCAAAAAAGTAAGCGAACCAGGCAGAAGCCTGCGACAGTGCAGATATAGTGGCATGCAAGAAAAAGTGATACAAAACTGCGCATTATAAGGGGTAGGTTGGGTTGTCAAACCCAACGTTTCAGACGGCTTGTGAGCTTGTTGGGTTTTCAGCCCAACCTACCTTTTGTGTCACTTTATTATGCATTTCACTATAGTACGGCAAGGCGAGACAACGCAGTCAGGTTATTTTTTGGATGGACATTACTCGGTAAGCAATAAGGCTTGGGTAAAGCCCATATGGTGCTGCCATTCGCGCACAATCAGCAGCAGGGCTTTGAATTGTGCGGTGTCGGGCAGGGTGTCGGGCGTGGGATAGCGGCTGATGTGTTGAAACGTTTGCTCCACGGTTTCGCGGCTGAGCAATCCTTGCGCATCGGCCAGCACAGCCAGATCGGGCTGGGCGAGATAAAGCGTGCTTTGGGGGTTGATAAGCGTTTGCAGCGGTGAGATGGCGTCTTCCACCATCATGATGGCGCGCTCCCATTCGTATTCGCTCGGCGGATTGTGGCGCAGCAAGGTGGCGCTGCCGATGGCAAGTGTGTGGCGGCTGCCGTCGGGCAGGGTGAGAGTGGTGTGCTCGGGGGCGATATGCAAAATGGTGTTCATAATCAATGGTTTCCGTTAAGCGTCATCATTGCAGGCCGTCTGAAAGTTTTCCGACGGCCTGCATTATATTTATTCAAACAACCAGCCACACTAAAAAGGCCAGCAAAGCGGGCGCGCCCTGCACCCACAGGATTTTTTTGCTCGATGTGTAGGCGCCAAACAGCGCGGCGCTGATTACGCAGCCAAGGAAAAAGGCTTGCAAAGGGCGCGCCAAATCGGGCGCGGCAAACAGGCTCCAAATCAGGCTCCAAATCAGGCCGGCGGCGAGAAAGCCGTTGTAGAGGCCTTGGTTGGCAAATAGGGTGCGGATTTCGGGCTGCTGCAATTTTTCTAAGCTGATGTTGAACGCGCGCGCGGCTCTGGGTGAGGGCACGGTGATTTCCAACCACATGATGAATAAGTGCTCGAGCGCCACAATCAGCACCAAAATGGAAAGCAAAAGGGTCATGATGATTCTTTCGTGTGTTGCGCCTGCTCGTCGGCGGCGTCATAGGCTTCCACGATTTTCTGCACCAGCGGATGGCGCACCACGTCTTCGCTGGTGAAAGTGTGGAAATAAAGGCCTTCGATGCCGGCGAGCTTTTCTTTGGCATCTTTCAGGCCGGATTTGATGTGGCGCGGCAAATCGATTTGGCTGATGTCGCCGGTGATCACGGCTTTGGCGCCGAAGCCGATGCGGGTGAGAAACATCTTCATCTGCTCGGGCGTGGTGTTTTGCGCTTCATCGAGAATCACATAAGCGCCGTTGAGCGTGCGCCCGCGCATATAGGCCAAGGGCGCGATTTCAATCAGGCCTTTTTCGAGCAGTTTGGTCACGCGGTCGAAGCCCATCAAATCGTAAAGCGCATCATAGAGCGGGCGCAGATAGGGGTCGACTTTTTGCGCCAAGTCGCCGGGCAGAAAGCCGAGCTTTTCGCCGGCTTCCACCGCCGGGCGCACCAACACGATGCGTTCGACTTGGTGTTTTTCCATCGCATCCACCGCTGCGGCCACGGCCAAATAGGTTTTGCCGGTGCCAGCAGGCCCCAAGCCGAACACCACATCGTGGTTGAGCAGGGCGCGGATATAGCCGTTTTGGCGCGGCGTGCGCCCGCCTATGCTGCCGCGCTTGGTGCGGAAATAATATTGCTGGTCGCGCGTTTGCGCTTCAAAGGCCTCATCGGCGGTTTTGGCTTCCACGGCGGCGAGGCGGATATCGTTGTCGGATACATCGCCTTTTTCGGCCACGGCGGCCAAGGAGAGTAAGGCGTTGCGCCCGGCATGTGCGAGGCTGCCCATAAAGGTAAAGTTGCCGAAGCGGCGGCTGATTTGGATATCGAGCGCTTTGCCCAGCGTGGCCAGGTTGCTGTCGAGCGCACCGCACAGGCGTTGCAGCACGGCGTTGTCGATGTCTTCAAATTGCAGGTGGGTGGTGTGGCTCATGGTGTTTTCCGGGTTGAATGCTTTATATATGGTTGTGGGCGCTTAAAAAATCAAGGCCGTCTGAAAGGTTTCAGACGGCCTTGATTTTTTAAGATGAAGGGCATAAAAAAGCGGGCTTTCGCCCGCGAAGCTTTTCTGTTTCAGCAACAAGAAAAGAAGGAAATCAGAAACTGCCAATCGGCAGCAGCAATGATATGGACATATTTTAGCATAATTTAAATGGCATGTATGCAACTGCCGATTAAAATCAATAACCCAAACGCTGGCAAATGGTGGAAACCAAACCGGCCTGGTTTAATGTGTAGAAATGCAGGCTGGGTGCGCCTTCGCGCAGCAGGCGTTCGCACATTTCGGTGACCACATCCAGCGCCAGCGCTTTGATGGCGGCGGTGTCGTCGGCATAAGATTGCAGCTTCAGGCGCAACCAGCGCGGAATTTCGGCGCCGCAAGTGTCGGAAAAGCGTGCCAGCTTGCTGAAGCTGGCAATCGGCATAATGCCCGGCACAATCGGAATCTCCACCCCGCGCCCGCGCGCATCGTCCACAAAACGGAAATAGGCATCGGCATTGTAAAAATATTGCGTAATCGCCGAATCGGCGCCAGCGCGGGCTTTGCGCACGAAATTATTCAAATCGTCTTCGGCGCTGCGCGCTTGCGGGTGGTATTCGGGATAGGCGGCCACTTCCACATGAAAATCGCTGCCGAATTCGGTTTTGATTAATTCCACCAGCTCGTTGGCATAGCGCAGGCCGCTCATGCCCGAGCCCATGCCGGAAGGAATATCGCCGCGCAGCGCCACAATGTGGCGCACACCCATTTCTTTATATTGTTGCAATAATTCAATGATTTCAGCCGGCTGCATGCCCACGCAGGGCAGGTGCGGCGCAGCGGCCACGCCCTCGCTCAGAATGTCGGTGATGGCTTGCAGCGTGCCCTCTTTGGTGGAGCCGCCGGCGCCTGAGGTGCAGGAGAAAAATTCGGGGTTGTATTGGCTCAGCTGCTTGCGCGTGATCACTTGCTTGGCGCGCCCCTCGGGCGTGCGGGTGGGAAAAAATTCGAAGCTGAGCTTTTTTTGGCTGCCGGTCATGATAATTGCCTGTGTTTAACGGTTTCTTTAATGATTAACTGATTCTTCTTTAATTAGGTTAGGGCTTTCCCGCCATCGAATCAAGCGAATTGTAGGGGATTTGGCTGAAAAAAATTCTTTGAATCATTAGTGTGATTCATGCGCTGGGCGGCTTTGCCATGATGTGCCGAATATTATTCTGATTCGGCCATGAAATATTTGCGCGTTTTTGAGCCAAAAGATTGCCACGAGATGAATTGTGAACAGACCCTAGGGCATCCCAGATAGCCGGTTTTTAAACCGGCAGCGGCTGCATGCTTTATAATCCCCGCATCCATAATTCCGCCGCCGGCTTTCAGACGGCCTCTACTTAAAAAGACCTGCAAATGAAATGGCTCAAACGCTCCACCGCAATTATGCAAACTGTTTACCGCTACGGCTTGGGCGATATTTTCGCCGGCCATGCGCGCGCCGCCTGGCTTCGCCGGCTGTTGCGCAAACTGCCGCGCAGCCCGCTGGCCGATAAGGAGCCGCTGCCGGTGCGGGTGCGCCTGGCGCTCGAGGGGCTGGGGCCGATTTTCGTGAAGCTCGGCCAAGTGCTCTCCACCCGCCCCGATATTCTGCCGCCGGCTTATGCGCAGGAATTGGCGCGCCTGCAAGATAAAGTGCCGCCGTTTGACGGGGCTTTGGCGCGCGCACAAATCGAGGCGTCATTAGGGCGGCCGATTGCCGATTTGTATGCCGAATTCGATATCGAGCCGGTGGCCAGCGCTTCGGTGGCGCAAGTGCACCGTGCCCGATTGCACAGCGGCGAAGCGGTGGCGGTGAAGGTGTTGCGCCCCAATATTTTGCCGGTTATCGAGCAGGATTTGGCGCTGATGCGCTTTGGCGCGGGCTGGATCGAGCGCTTGTTTGCCGATGGCAAGCGCCTGAAGCCGCGCGAAGTGGTGGCCGAATTCGACAAATATCTGCACGACGAGCTCGATTTGATGAAAGAAGCGGCCAATGCCAGCCAGCTCGGCCGCCAGTTTGCCGGCAGCGATATGCTGATTGTGCCCAAAGTGTATTTCGATTATTGCAGCCGCGATGTGCTCACCATCGAATGGATGGACGGCACGCCGATTGCCGACATCGCCACTTTGCAGGCGCAGGGCATCGATTTGAAAAAACTGGCCCGCTATGGTGTGGAAATTTTCTTCACCCAAGTGTTTAAAAACGGTTTTTTCCACGCCGATATGCACCCGGGCAATATTTTGGTGGCCGACGACAACCGCTATATCGCGCTCGATTTCGGCATCGTCGGCAGCCTCACCGATTACGACAAACGCTATTTGGCGATTAACTTTCTGGCCTTTTTCAACCGCGACTACCACCGCGTGGCCACGGCGCACATCGAATCGGGCTGGGTGCCGCCCGACACCCGCGCCGAAGAGCTCGAAGCGGCGGTGCGCGCCGTGTGTGAGCCGATTTTCAACAAGCCTTTGTCGCAAATTTCGTTTGGCTTGGTGCTGATGCGCCTTTTTGAAACCAGCCGGCGATTTAATGTGGAAATCCAGCCGCAGCTCGTGTTGCTGCAAAAAACGCTGCTGAATATCGAGGGCTTGGGCCGCCAGCTCGACCCTGATTTGGATTTGTGGGCCACGGCCAAGCCTTTTTTGGTGAATTGGATGAACGACCAAGTGGGCGTGAAAGCCCTGTGGCACAATGTGAAAAACGAAGCCCCCGATTGGGCAACGATTTTGCCGAGCCTGCCGCGCAAACTCAATATGCTGGTGGACGAAACCCGCCAGCAGGAAATGCGCGATGCCTATATTCATTTGGTGAAAACGCAGCAGCGCCAAAATGTGTGGCTGGCGGTGATTGCGGCGGCATTGGTGCTGATTTTGCTGTTTAAATAAATTGAATAAAGCGTGTGGCAAAAGGCCGTCTGAAAATATTGTTCAGACGGCCTTTTCTTTAAGACGATACAACTTGGAAAAATCAATCCACCCGCTGCCAGGTTTGCGTGCGGCCCAACACCGAAACGCCCATAAAGCCGCGCACTTTCAATGATTTGCCGCCATTGGCCAGCTCGGCTTTGGCGCTGTAGGTTTTGCCGCTTTTCGGGTCGTAAATCTTGCCGCCCTCATATTTGCCGTCTTTTTCCTGCAGGCCGGTGAGCACGTTTAAGCCGATTAAGGGCTTGGCGGGCTGGCAGGCCGGGCATTCGTTTTTCACGCCCTCGGCCAACGACACGATGCGGCCGTTAAACGTGTTGCCCGATTGGCTGATTTGCACCACCGCCTTGGGCTTGCCGCTTTCATCATCAATGGTGCGCCACTTGCCTTGAATGCCTTGCGCCAAAGCCAGTGGGGCGGCCAGCAGCAGTGCGGCCGATAAAATTAATTTATTCATGATTTCTCCTGTGTTATCCGCTGTTTGAGTGTTGTGCGGTTGGAAAAGCATAATCAAAAAAGGCGATTAGGTAAAGCGCTCTAATGGTTTAAATTCGTTTAAAAATCAAAGATAAATAAATAAAGGCCGTCTGAAAGCACAACTCAGGTTTTCAGACGGCCTCTGTGTGCCGGTGCGGCGCGGGCAAAGAAGGGAATTGTGCTATAATCGCGCGTTAAAAATTATCCTTAGATTTCAGGAATCATCATGAGCTTAAAATGCGGCATCGTCGGCTTGCCCAACGTCGGAAAATCCACCCTTTTCAACGCCTTGACCCAATCGGGCATCGAGGCGGCCAATTATCCTTTCTGCACCATCGAGCCCAATGTGGGCATTGTGGAAGTGCCCGACCCGCGCATGGCGGCGCTGGCGAAAATTGTGAATCCGCAAAAAATGCAGCCGGCGATTGTGGAATTTGTCGACATTGCCGGCCTGGTGGCAGGCGCGAGCAAGGGCGAGGGCTTGGGCAACCAGTTTCTCGCCAACATCCGCGAAACCGATGCGATTGTAAACGTGGTGCGCTGCTTTGACGACGACAACATCGTGCATGTGGCCGGCAAAGTCGACCCGATTGCCGACATCGAAACCATCGGCACCGAGTTGGCGCTGGCCGATTTGGCCAGCGTGGAAAAAGCCATTGTCCGCGAAGGCAAGCGCGCCAAATCGGGCGACAAAGAAGCGCAAAAGCTGGTGGCGCTGTGTGAAAAACTGCTGCCGCATTTAAACGAAGGCCTGCCCGCGCGCTCGGCCGGCCTCGATGCTGACGAGCTGGCGCTGCTCAAGCCGCTGTTTTTGCTCACCGCCAAGCCCGCGATGTATGTGGGCAATGTGGCTGAAGACGGCTTTGAAAACAATCCGCACTTGGCGCGCCTGCAAGAATTGGCCGCCAAAGAAAACGCGCCCGTGGTGGCGGTGTGCGCCGCGATGGAAAGCGAAATCGCCGAGCTGGAAGACGAAGAAAAAACCGAATTTCTGCAAGAAATGGGCTTGGAAGAACCGGGCTTAAACCGCCTGATCCGCGCCGGCTATGATTTGCTCGGCCTGCAAACCTATTTCACCGCCGGCGTGAAAGAAGTGCGCGCCTGGACCATACACAAAGGCGACACCGCGCCGCAGGCCGCCGGCGTAATCCACACCGATTTCGAACGCGGCTTTATCCGTGCGCAAGTGATTGCCTATGATGATTTCGTGGCCTTGGGCGGCGAAGCCAAAGCCAAAGAAGCCGGCAAAATGCGTGCCGAGGGCAAAGAATATGTGGTGCAGGATGGTGATGTGGTGCACTTCTTATTTAATGTGTAATACCGATTTAAATAAGCAAGCCATTATTGAATAAACGCTAAAGGCCGTCTGAAAAATCTTTCAGACGGCCTTTTTGCAAAACTCAACTCTGCTATTTTCGTGCACACAAGCGCTGGGTTGGAAGCCAATCGGATTGAATCGCAAAAGGGCAGATTGGCTTGCGCCTGTTTGATGCAAGAATTATGGATCAGGCCGTCTGAAAACCAATGGCATAAATACATACATTAATGCAGGTAAAACGCAACGGCGCAGCGGCTGCTTTCGGTAAAGTGAGATTAAAAATTTGCTAAAGCGCGGCACTTTCCGGGCGGTTTCTGCTCATAATGAGCACATGCCCAAAGGCCGTCTGAAAGAGCGGCATGCGGCAAACCATTTCAACACAACGCAGGAATCATTATGAACGCGCGCAAACTGTTTATCTCATTATTCGCCGCCACCAGCATGGCCGCCGCGCCTTTGGCCATGGCCGAAATGGGCCGCACCGAAAGCACCATCGTCGGCGCTGCTGTGGGCGGCGTGGCCGGCAGCCTGATCGGCGGCGACATGCAATCCACCTTGCTCGGCGCCGCTGCCGGCGGCCTTTTGGGCAACTTAATCAGCAAAAACAACAGCAACTACACCCGCGAAGGCTATTACAACAACCGCTATTACTACGGCGGGCGCGAATTCAGAAGCCGCCGCGATTACAATGCCTACCGCGAAGCCGTGCGCCGCGATATGCTGCGCGATAAAGAAGCGCGCCGCTATCAAGCCTACAACAGCTACCGCCACCAACATGTAAACGCACGCGGCAACAGCCGCTACGGCCACCAGCAATGGCAAAACGGACGCGGCCACGGCCGCTCCGGCATGGCGCGCGGGCACGGGCATCGTTAAATGAGCAGTTGGTGAAGATAAAAGGGAGCGCGAGAGTGCTCCTTTTTTGTGCCTGCCTGAATGGGTGGGATTCGTGTAAAATACAAAGCTTAGATATATATAAGGTGATGATTTAAAGTTGGCATCGTGCTAACTTCAATTCAAGCAAGAATTCAGTTGGTTTCTAAAGTTTGGTGGGTTGTGTCTTTGTAAAGTTATTTAATGGAAAATTGATTATTATGAATCAAGATAATCCCAATATTAAAATTACAGTAATCAAAAAGAAGCACCCAACTAAATATGCGGATTTTGTGTCTTTTTTTGTTTCAATCGCTTCTCTTTTGATTGCAATGTTTTCTCTTTATATTGCATATCAATCGTCAGAATCATCAAGAGAATATGCTAATCATGCGATTGAACATAATAAAAAATCTGTGCAGCCTTTATTGAATTTATATCCTAAAGGTGAAAAAGATACTAAAGAGTATGGCATTTATTTGTCAAATCAAGGGTTGGGGCCTGCTAGAATTATTTCCATTAAAATTAATGAAAAGAATTATTCAAAAGTTTCTACTATAGAATGGTTAGACTTATTTTACGATTCTCAATTAACTAATAATTATCAGGAGTTAAGTTCAGGGCTGCGAGGAGCCGAATGTGAACAGTACCTTCAGTTTAAAATACAAGAAGAAATAGAATCCATTCAAAAGTCGGATAATAGTGAGTTGTCAAAAAATGAGGAGATTAAACAGCTTAAAGAACTACAACCATTTTTTCAAAAATCTTGTTCGAATCCAAATGCAGCACAAAAAGCATATTCTTTTTGGGAATGTCTAAAGGTAGGTTCAATACAAAGTGGCGCCATTATTAGGACCGGGGCACATGAAAAAATTTTAGAAGTGATATATTCAAAGCTTGACAATATTGATTGCACTCAAGAAATAGTCAGTTTTTCTAAATGGCTAATTAATGTTGGTTTTGAAATAGGATATGAATCCCCTTTATATGATGACGAGAGCCTTAAAAATAGAATAAAAATTCATAATTTTTAAATCTTAAAATATTTTCACGGCTATGACGTTTAATTGGTAATTAAATATGGAATTATAATGCTATCAATCATCCAAGACCTCCAATCGCGCGGCCTGATCGCGCAAACCACCGATGCCGAAGCGCTCGATGCCTTGCTCAACGAGCAGAAAATCGCGCTTTATTGCGGCTTCGACCCCACGGCCGACAGCCTGCACATCGGCCATTTGCTGCCGGTGCTGGCCTTGCGCCGCTTCCAGCTGGCCGGCCACACGCCGGTGGCGCTGGTGGGCGGTGCCACCGGCATGATTGGCGACCCGAGCTTCAAGGCGGCCGAGCGCAGCCTGAATACTTTGGAAACCGTGCAGCAATGGGTGCAAAGCATCCGCGGCCAACTTGAGCCTTTTTTGAGCTTCGAGGGCGCTAATGCCGCGATTATGGCCAATAATTACGACTGGTTCGGCGGCATGGGCTGCTTGGATTTTCTGCGCGACATCGGCAAGCATTTTTCCGTGAATGCAATGCTAGCGAAAGAATCGGTGAAGCAGCGCATCGAGCGCGATGATGTGGGCATTTCGTTTACCGAATTTGCCTATGCTTTGCTGCAAGGCTACGATTTTGCCGAATTGAACAAGCGCCACGGCGTGATGCTGCAAATCGGCGGCTCCGACCAATGGGGCAACATCACTTGGGGCATCGATGCCACGCGCCGGCTCAACCAGCAAAGCGTGTTCGGCCTCACGCTGCCGCTCGTGACCAAATCAGACGGCACCAAATTCGGCAAAACCGAAGGCGGCGCGGTGTGGCTGAATGCCAAGAAAACTTCGCCTTATCAGTTTTACCAATTCTGGCTCAAAGTGGCTGATGCCGATGTGTACAAATTTTTGAAATATTTCACCTTTTTGAGCGTGGAAGAGATTGATGCGATTGAGGCGGCCGACCAAGCCAGCGGCACCAAGCCCGAAGCGCAACGCATTTTGGCCGAAGAAGTGACCCGCCTGATTCACGGCGAAGCAGCGCTGGAAGCGGCGCAGCGCATTTCGGCCAGCCTGTTTGCCGAAGACCAAAGCAATCTGACTGAAACCGATTTCGAGCAACTCGCACTCGACGGTTTGCCGGCATTTGAAGTGTCGGGCGAATTAAACATCGTGCAGGCCTTGGTGCAGAGCGGATTGGCCAAATCAAACAACGAAGCGCGCGGCTTTGTGTCGCAAGGCGCGGCGGTGGTGAACGGCGCCAAAATAGGCAGCGATGCTTATGTGCTCTCCGATGCCGACAAACGCTTCGGCACATACACCATTGTGCGCCGCGGCAAACGCAATCATGCTTTGCTGGTGTGGGCGCAGTAAGTTCCGCAATTGAGGGTATCAAACCGCAGGCCGTCTGAAAGCGTTCAGACGGCCTGCGGTTGTTAAGTGAGTGGAGGGCTGGATGCCGGTATCCGATATTTGCCGCAGCCCTGAAAACCTTGTTCTGCGAACAAGTGTCGGATTCGAGAATCCGACCTACGCATTGGTGTGGGTGCCGTAAAATATCCGCATATTGAGGGTATCAAACCGCAGGCCGTCTGAAAGCGTTCAGACGGCCTGCGGTTGTTAAATGAGTGGAGGGATGGATGCTGGTATCCGACATTTGCCGCAGCCCTGATGCTTGTTTTGCGAACATGTGTCGGATTCGAGAGTCCGACTTATGCACAGATGCCGTCTGAAAGCTTTCAGACGGCATCAGGTTTTGGCAATAAATATTGTATTTCAATGCATTATATTTTAATGGGCATGAAATAAATGGCGCTTTCAGGTTGCTTCCCGCTGGTCGGCTTGATCTAAGCCCGCCAGCCGGCAGGTGTCTTGTGCAATCATGTATTCTTCGTGCGAGGGCACCACCAAAATGCAGGGGCTGCCCGGCCGGTTGATGGCGCCGCCTCTGCCGTAGCGGGTGGCTTCGTTGGCTTCATCATCGAGCTGCAGCTCCAATATGCCGAGGTGGGCGATGGTTTTGGCGCGCAAAAGGGCGGCGTTTTCGCCGATGTCGCCGGTGAACACCAAGGCATCGAGCCGGCCCAACGGCACGCACATGGCGGCGATGTATTTGGCCAGCCGGTAGGCGCTCACGTCCAGCGCCAATAAAGCGCCGGCGTGGCCTTGCTGTATGGCTGATTTTTCAATGATGCGCATGTCGGCGCTGAGCTCTGAGAGGCCGAGCAGGCCGCTTTTTTGGTTGAGTAGGGCGGTGACTTGTGCGGAATTCAGGCCGGTGGCGTTTTCGATAAATTCAAACGCGCCGGGGTCGATGTCGCCGCTGCGGGTGTCCATCACCAAGCCTTCCAGCGGGGTGAGGCCCATGCTGGTGTCTTGCGATGCGCCGCCGAGCACGGCGGCCACGGAGGAGCCGGCACCCAAGTAGGCAATCACCAGCGCGGTGTCGGCGATGTTTTTGCCCAGCATGGCAGCGGCTTCGCGGGTAACGTAGCGGTAGGCGGTGCCGTGAAAGCCGTAGCGGCGCAGGCCGTGTTCGCGGTAGAGCGCGCGCGGCACGGCGTAGGTGTAGGCATGTTCGGGTAGGGTGTGGTGAAAAGCGGTGTCGAACACGGCCACGTTGGGCAGCCCGGGAAAGGCAGCTTGCGCGGCGCGGATGCCGGTGAGGTTGGCCGGATTGTGCAGCGGTGCCAGCGCAATGCAGGCTTCGAGTGCGGCGATAACCTTATCATCGATGCGCACCGAGTCGGAATAATGCTCGCCGCCGTGCACCACGCGGTGGCCGATGGCGCGGATGCGGCGCTCGATGCCGAGAATGCGGGTTTCTTCCAGCAATTCTGCTGCGGCACCGTGATGATCGGGCTGCTCTGCCAGTGAGATGGTGCTGCGGTTGCCGCGACGGTTGAAGGTGATGTAGGCATCGGCCTGCCCGAGCTTGGCCGCCAGGCAGCTGAGCACGATGTCGCCGCTGCGGCTGTTGAGAATGGTGGCTTTAAACAGGCTGCTGCTGCAATTCACAACCAAAATCAGGTCTTCCATGGAAAAAATCTCCCAAGGCCGGGTGGCGGTTTGGCAATAACGATGCCCGTTTTAAAAAGCAGCTTGGCAAAAGTGATACCAATCCAAAAAAGTAAGCTAACAAGGCGGAAGCCTGCGACAGTATAGATATAGTGGAATGCAAGAAAAAGTGACACAACGGGTAGGTTGGGTTGAAAACCCAACAAGCCCACAGGCCGTCTGAAACGTTGGGTTTATCAACCCAACCTACCTGTTATAGTGCGTGGTTTTTTATCACTTTTTCTTGTATTCCTCTATAGTGCGGCAAGGCGAGACAACGAAGGTAGGTTATTTTTTGGATTGGTATGAGTTGTGCCAAACCTAAAATATAAGGCCGTCTGAAAACAGGTTTCAGACGGCCTGTGTCGGGCAGGTGGCTTAAGCGGCGGGGCTTTCCAAGCCCGAGAGGCTGCGGGTGTCGAAGGCAATCATGCGCTCTTCGTTGGTGGGCACCACCAAGGCGCAGGGCGTGCGGTCGGTGCGGGTGATGATGCCGGCCTTGCCAAAGCGGGTGGCTTCGTTGGCTTCTTCATCAAGCTCTAAGCCGAGTATGGCCAGATAGCCGATGGTTTTGGCGCGAATCAGGCTGGAGTTTTCACCGATGCCGCCGGTGAACACCACTGCATCCAGGCGGCCGGTGGCCACGCTCATGGAGGCGATGTATTTGGCTAGGCGGTAGGCGGTGATTTCCAGCGCGAGTTTGGCACCTTCGTGGCCGTCGGCGGCGGCTTCCTGAATGGTGCGCATGTCGTTGGACAATTCGGAAATGCCCAAGAGGCCGGATTTTTTGTTCAGCATGTCGGTGACTTCTTTGGCGCTCATGCCGGTGGCTTCTTCGATAAAGCCGTAGGCGCCGGGGTCGAGATCGCCGCTGCGGGTGCCCATCACCAAGCCTTCAAGCGGGGTGAGGCCCATGCTGGTGTCTTTCGATTCGCCGCCGAGCACGGCGGCTACGGAAGCGCCGTTGCCCAAGTGGGCAATCACCAAGGCGGTGTCTTTTAGCGGCTTGCCGAGTAAATCGGCGGCCGCTTGCGCCACATAGCGGTAGCTTGTGCCGTGAAAGCCGTAGCGGCGCAGGCCGTATTTGCGGTAGAGCTCGCGCGGCACGGCATAGGTGTAGGCATGCTCGGGCATGGTTTGGTGGAAAGCGGTGTCAAACACGCCCACGTTGGGCAGGCCGGGGAAAATGGCTTGCGCGGCGTGAATGCCGGTGAGGTTGGCCGGGTTGTGCAAGGGGGCGAGCGGAATGCATTCTTCGAGCGTGGCAATCACATCGTCGGTGATCATCACCGAGCCTGAATATTTTTCGCCGCCGTGCACCACGCGGTGGCCGATGGCAGCCACGAGGCCTTGCAGGTCGTGGGCTTTCAATTCTTCCAACAGCGCTTCTACGGCTCCGGTGTGGTCGGTTTTGCCGACAAGCTCAACGCGGTGTTTGTCGCCGCCGGCTTTGTTGACAAACCATGAGCGCCGGCCGATGGGCTGCACTTTGGGGTTTTCGAAATAGTTGAAGGTGATGTAGGCCTCGGGTGTGGTGAGCTTTTCGGCCAGGCAGCTCAAAATCAGCTCGCCGTTGATGCTGTCGAGCAGCGCGCCTTTGAGCGATGAGCTGCCGCAGTTTAATACCAAAATCAGTTTGTGGTTTTCTTGAACCATGACGGGGGTTTCTCCTTTGTTTTTTCTTGTGTTGTCGTCTTTTTGCTCTGCGCAATGTAATGCAAAGCGGGTGCTTTTGTGAAATCGTTTCTGCCGATTAACGCCATCAGAAAATGTGATGGTTCAGATGGCCTCAATATAGGCCCGAGGCCGTCTGATACCAATCCAAAAAATAACCTAACTTCGTTGGCTCGCCGCCTTGTTAGCTTACTTTTTTGAATGGGTATGAAAGGGTTTAAAAGCAATCGCCCGGCACGCGCACAAAGCCTTCCATAATCACGCGCGCGCTGCGGCTCATGATGGCTTTGGTGACTTTCCATTCGCCGTTTTCCAGCTTGGCCTGTGCGCCCACGCGTAAGGTGCCGGAAGGGTGGCCGAAGCGCACGGCTTCACGCTCGTTGCCGCCGGCCGCCAGGTTGACCAGCGTGCCGGGAATGGCGGCGGCGGTGCCGATGGCCACGGCGGCAGTGCCCATCATGGCGTGGTGCAGCTTGCCCATGCTCAGCGCACGCACCAGCAAATCCACATCGGCGGCGGCCACAGGCTTGCCGCTTGAGGAAACATAATCTTGCGGCGCGGCCACAAAGGCCACTTTGGGCGTGTGTTGGCGCGCGGCGGCTTCGCTGATGTCGGCAATCAGGCCCATTTTCAGCGCGCCGTAAGCGCGGATGGTTTCAAATTTGGCCAATGCCTGTTCATCGCTGTTGATGTGCTCTTGCAGCTCGGTGCCTTGGTAGCCGATGTCGGCGGCGTTGAGGAAAATGGTGGGAATGCCGGCATTAATCAGCGTGGCGGGGAAGGTGCCGATGCCGGGCACTTCGAGCTCGTCCACCAAATTGCCGGTGGGAAACATGGCGCCGCCTTCTTCACCATCGTCGGCGGGGTCGAGAAATTCGATTTGCACTTCGGCGGCGGGAAAGGTCACGCCGTCGAGCTCGAAATCGCCGGTTTCTTGCACTTGGCCGCCGGTGATTTGCACATGGGCGATGATGGTTTTGCGGATATTGGCCTGCCAGATGCGCACGGTGCACAGGCCGTCTGAAGGAATGCGCGCGGCATCGACCAGGCCGTTGCTGATGGCAAATGCGCCCACGGCGGCGGTGAGGTTGCCGCAGTTGCCGCTCCAATCGACAAAAGGTTTGTCGATGGATACTTGGCCGAAAAGGTAATCCACATCGTGATCGGGCTCGGCCGATTTGCTTAAAATCACCGCTTTGCTGGTGGAGGAGCTGGCGTTGCCCAAGCCGTCGATTTGCTTGCCGTAGGGGTCGGGGCTGCCAATTACGCGCAGCAAGATTTTGTCGCGCGCGGCACCGGGCGTTTGCGCGGCGGCGGGCAGATCATCGAGCTTGAAGAAAATGCCTTTGGAGGTGCCGCCGCGCATATAGGTGGCGGGGATTTTGATTTGGGCGGGGAAGGGGGTGCTCATGGGTTTTCCTTTGCGATAATCTGTTGTTATGATGTTGTTACGATAGCAATAAACTTATCGGCATTGTAGCTGTAATGCGATGTAGTTTAAAGGGCTTTGTTTGGCCGGTTTGCAAAAATGGCCGTCTGAAACTTTCAGACGGCCATTGGGGAATATGGCTATTCGGGCATCACGTTTTCCAGCCCGAGCATTTTGTCCATTGCGCCGGGGCGGTTGCGAAAGGCCACGCCCAAGCGGTTCCAGGCGTTGATGGTGCTAATCACGAAAGTGAGGTCGACGATTTCTTTTTCCGAGAAATGGGCGGCCAGCTTTTGGTAATCTTCATCAGTGGCACCGTGTTTGCCGGGGCGGGTGAGGGTTTCGGTCCATTCCAACGCGGCTTTTTCGCGCGCGCTGAAGAGCGGCGATTCGCGCCAAAGCGGCAGGTGGCATAAACGCAATTCGCGCTCGCCCGCTTTTTTGGCGCTTTTGCTGTGCATATCGAGGCAAAACAGGCAGCCGTTTATCTGCGAGGCGCGGATTTTCACGAGCTCGCACAAGCTCGGTTCGATAGCGGCATTGGCCACGGCTTTTTCCAAAGCCAGCATGGCGTTGGCGGCAGCGGGGGCGAGGGCGTAATAGTCGGCACGGTTATTCATATGGCAGCTTTCTTTAAGATGGAAACTTTGAAAATATACCATGGCTTGCCGCCGGTGCTGCCTTTTTACACAGGCCGTCTGAACGCTTTTTGTTCAGACGGCCTGTGGCCGGCAGGGCAGCGCCATCACGCTTGCAGATTCGGCGTGCAGCCCCTCTTGACTGCCCTTCATCAAAAAGGGTAGATTGTCTGCACTACTCTTTTTTCTATTGATTTCTCAAACACAGCAATCATGAACCGTTTTTTTTCCAGCCGGTAAATTTTATTGGTGTTAACAGCCGCTCAGGCCTTGTTTTACCCATTTTTGATTGATAAAAATTTTCCGGCTGTCAAACCCAACCGCATGCCAGGAGAATTTATGTCTACCGCCCCTTCTCACACACATCCTGCCGATAGGGATATCAACGCCGCTTTGAATGAAGCTGCGCAAATGCTGGATATCATCAACACACCGGAAAACGAATTGAGCGACACGCAGCGCCGCTGGGTGTCGTCCAACGTGGCGGATAATTTTGCCCACCACGTTAACCGCGGCTTTCTCAATTACCGTAAATCCGTTACCGAAACCGCCGATTTCGCTCTCACCGACTGGTATGGCCAAGGCTCGATTCTGCGCGACATTATGGGGCGCGAATACATCGACATGCTCGGCGGCTTCGGCCTCTACAGCCCCGGTATCCGCCACCCGAAAATCGTTGAAGCGGTGAAAGCGCAGCTCGACCGCAGCCCGCAATACAGCCAAGAAATGCTCGACCCTCTGCGCGGCCAGCTCGCCAAAGTGATTGCCAAGCTCACCCCGGGTGAATTGCAATACGGCTTTTTTGCCAACAGCGGCACCGAAGCGGTAGACGGCGCGATGAAACTCGCCAAGCTCTACACCGGCCGGCGCGGCTTTATTTCCACCACCGGCGGCTTTCACGGCAAATCGCTGGGCGCGCTCTCGCTTTTGGGCAAATTTGTTTATCGCGAGCCGCTGTTGCCGCTGCTCGGCGGCGTGCGCCACGTGCCTTATGGCGATGCCGATGCGGTGGAGCAGCTTTTGCGCATTGCCGATTCAGTTGGCAGCATGGATGTGGCCGCGGTGGTGGTGGAGCCGATACAGGGCGAGGCCGGTGCCATTGTGCCGCCCGATAATTATTGGCCGCGCCTGCGCGAAATCTGCAGCCGCTACGGTGTGCTTTTGATTGCCGACGAAGTGCAAACCGGCTTTGGCCGCACCGGCAAAATTTTCGGCGTGGATCATTGGGGCGTGGCGCCCGATATCATCTGCTTCGGCAAAGCGCTGGGCGGCGGCGTGGTGCCGATGTCGGGCTTTTTCTCGAGCGCTGAAATTTGGTCTTGCCTCGAGCCAAACCCCTTTATGCACACCACCACCACCGGCGGCAACCCGCTGGCTTGTGCCGCCGCATTGGCCGGCATTCGGGTGATGTTGGAAGAAAACCTGCCGCAGCAGGCCGCCGAAAAAGGCGATTATCTGCTGCAAAAAATCGGCATGCTGCGCAACAAATATCCGCATATCTTGAAAGACATCCGCGGCAAAGGCCTGCTTTTGGCAATGGTGTTTGAAAACGACGAAATCGGCTATAAAGTGGTGTCGGGCTTGTTCAAGCGCCATGTGCTCACTTCGGGCACACTCAACAATTCATCGGTGGTGCGGCTGGAGCCGGCCTTGAATATTCCTTACGAATTGCTAGATGAAGTGTTGGTGCGGCTGGAAGACACATTAAAAAGCGTGAGCGAATCGGCTTGATGCGCTGAGGTTTCAGACGGCCTCACACAGAAAACAGCAAACCTGTTTTCAGCAATGCCCAGTCAATTGATGTTCACTGAATCTTGAGGAGAAAGCGATGGAATACGGATTATGGATTAACGGCCGATGGCAGGCCGGCAGCGGCACGGTAGATGTGGAAAACCCGGCCACAGGCAAAACCGTGGCGCAAGTGGCCACCGCCGGCGAACAGGAAGTGAATGCCGCCGTGGCGGCGGCCAAAGCCGCGTTTGACGACGGGCGCTGGTCGAAAGCCACGCCGGGCGAGCGCTCGGGCGTGTTGTGGAAAATGGCCGATATCATCGAAGCGCGCGCCGATGAATTGGCCAAAATCGAAACGGAAGACACCGGCAAGCCTTATGAATTTATCAGCAAAGGCGGCGATCTGCCTTTTGTGGTAGACAACCTGCGCTTTTTCGCCACCGCCGCGCGCGACACCGGCGGCAGCAGCGCCGGCGAATACAACAGCGCCTACACTTCTATGCTGCGCCGCGAGCCGTGCGGCGTGAGCGCCGGCATTGCGCCGTGGAATTATCCTTTGTTGATGGCGGCCTGGAAAATCGGCCCCGCGCTGGCCGCAGGCTGCACTTCTATCATCAAACCTTCTGAAATGACACCGCGCACCACCTTGCTGCTGGGTGAAATCGCTCAAGAAGCCGGCCTGCCCGACGGCGTGTTGAACATCATCACCGGCGCGGCCGACACCGGCAAAGCGCTGGTGGCGCACCCCGATATTCAAATGGTGAGCCTCACCGGCTCGAGCGACACCGGCAAATTCATTATGCGTAGCGCCGCCGATTCGCTCAAGCGCGTGCACCTCGAATTGGGCGGCAAAGCGCCGCTGATTGTGTTTGCAGATGCCGATATCGAACGCGCCGCCGAAAAAGCGGCCTTCGGCGGCTTTATCAATTCCGGCCACGACTGCACCGCCGCCACCCGCATTTTGGTGCACGAATCGGTAAAAGAAAAATTCACCGAAGCGCTGTTGGCACAAGCGCAGGCGTTTAAAGTGGGGCAGCCGTTTGACGAGGGCGTGATGATGGGGCCGCTGATTTCCGCCAAACAGCTCGAACGCGTGGCGGGCTTTGTCGAGCGCGCCAAAGCAGCAGGCGCCAAAGCCTTGTTTGGCGGGCACACGCTCGATTTCGGCGGCGGCCATTTCTACAGCCCCACCTTGCTCACCGGCGTGGATCAAAAAGCCGAAATCGTGCAAAACGAAGTGTTCGGCCCGGTGATGACCATCCAAACCTTTAAAACCGACGAAGAAGCGCTGGCCATGGCCAACGATGTGCGCTTCGGCTTGGCTTCATCCGTGTTCACCACCGATGTGGCCCGCGCCATGCGCTTTGCCGCCGATTTGCGCTTCGGCACCGTGTGGGTAAACGACCACCTGCCGCTCACCTCGGAAACGCCGCACGGCGGCTTCAAGCAATCGGGCTTTGGCAAAGATTTGTCGGCCGAAGCCGTGGGCGATTATCTGATTACCAAGCATGTGATGGTGGCGCTGTAAGGAATGGGCGAGGCCGTCTGAAAGGTTTCAGACGGCCTGATTCGTTGGCAGTTGCCGCAGGTTTATTGATTGAACTGGCAAACCTGCAAACCATGTTTCAGCGCTTAAATCAAAAGATAAGGAAAAGCAAAATGTCCGACACCGCTTTATTGATTGTGGATTTCCAAAACGATTATTTTCCCACTTTTCCTAGCGCAAAATGGCCGCTGGACAACACCGAAGCCGCCGCGGCAAACGGCGCCAAGCTTTTGGCGGCATTTCGCGCGCAAGGCTTGCCGGTTTTTCATATCCGCCATGAGTTTTCAAGCGCGGATGCGCCGTTTTTCCAGCCCGGCTCTGAAGGTGCGCAAATCCACGCAAGCATGTTGCCACTTGAGGGCGAGCCGGTGATTTTGAAACACCATGTCAACAGCTTTCTCGGCACCGATTTGCAGGTGCAATTGCAAAAGCGGGGCATCAAGCGCCTGTTTATCGTGGGCGCGATGAGCCATATGTGCATCGATGCGGTCACCCGCGCCGCAGCCGATTTGGGCTACGAATGCCACCTCGCCCACGATGCCTGCGCCACGCTGGCGATGGAATGGGGCGGCGTCAAAGTGCCGGCCGCGCAAGTGCATGCGGCTTTTATGGCGGCGCTGCAATTCGGTTATGCGCAAGTGCAAAGCACGGATGAGCTGCTGGAAATGGTTTGATGATTGATGCTGTTAATAAGGCCGTCTGAAACTAATCTTTCAGACGGCCTTTGCCTTTTGATTCATACTGTTTGGGTTTTAAATTCTCGGTGCCTTGGGCTCGTTTTCATCATCTTCTTCAACCGCCAAAGTGGGCGGCGCATCGATCACCGGCACATCGCTCACCGGCTCTTGCTCTTCCGGATCGATCGGCGGCGGAATAATTTCTTTGTCGGCCGGCAACACAGGCTCGCTGGCCGCTGCTGCGGCCTGCACGGCTGCGCCGGCATCGCTCTCTTGCGCCAGCGGCTCCACCGATGCTGCGGCCAGATAAGACACCGTTACCGCTTTATTGCTGCGCTGAGCTAATTGTTCTTGCAAGGCTTCTTTGCCCATCAGGGTTTGCGCGCCGGCGCTCAGATGCTGCACCACTTTTTGATAGCTGCGGTTGAGCTCGTCTACGGCGGCGGCGGTGTCTACAAAATGTTGGTCCACTTTATGGCGGTAATCGCTAAATTGCTGTGCCAGCGCTTCGTGTGCTTTTTGTTTGGCGCTGCTTTGCCGCAATATCAGCCACATCGCCAGCAAGCCCAGCGCCAAACCGGCCAGCGCTGCCAGCGCCAATTGCAAGCCCCAAGGCAAATCTGCATTCATGGTGTTCTCCTCTATAGGTTATCCGGATATGGTGTTTCAAGCCGCCATCAGGCTTTCAAAGCTATCTTACCAACGAAGCGCTTGACGCAACAAGTGGCCGGCCTAAAAATATCAGGCCGTCTGAAATTCATGTTTCAGACGGCCTAGGGCATCCTGGCAATTCGTTTATGAGGGGAATTTTGTTTCTGAGAATGCAGATGCAAGGCAAAAAACGCAGCAAGATTGGGCATCTTGCGAGGCTTTTTAACGCGGCAGATGCGTTTTCAGGGGCAAAATACACCCGTAAATCGGAATGTCAGGATGCCCTAGTATGGAAATATTATAGAATCACATCATGGTTGCCCGGCAATGTTTACTATGAAGGAAAATATTGATGCACAGCCGTAATCTCTGCCGGCCGCTGCCCGAGCGGCAGGCGCTAGAAGCCTTTGAAACGCTTTTGCACAGCCCGGCCGTGCGCATCGAGCGCATTGTGTCTCATGGCCACGCTTCGCCTGCCGATTTTTGGTATGACCAAAACGAAGCCGAATGGGTGTTGCTGGTGCAAGGCAGCGCCCGGCTCGCTTTTGCCGATGGCAGCGAAACGGCTCTTGAAGCCGGCGATTATGTGCACATTCCCGCGCATTGCCGCCACCGGGTGGTGCAAACAGACCCGAATATGCCCACTGTTTGGCTGGCAGTTTTTTATACCGAACCTGAAAAATAACCTGCCTGTGCCGTTTGCGGCCCGCCGCTTGCTGATCTTAATTTTTAGGCTTGGCATTATCTTGAGCATGCTCAAGATAATGTTCGGGCGCCAGATAATGTTCGGGCGCCGGCGGCAAATGGTTGCGCCTGCGGGTGATTGTATTAATATATTGCCATTACCGTGATTTTTACCCTTATCCGACAGGCGAAACAACATGACTGATTTTCCCAAAGACATCTACACCGAGCCCGAAGTCGATCCCGACACCCTCGCCAACCTCGGCCCGCTCGCCGGCCTGGCCGGCATTTGGCGCGGCGCGGCCGGCCATGATGTGAACCCCAAAGCCGACGGCCCCGAGCACGATGCCTATATCGAGCACGCTGAAATGCAGCCCATCGACGGCCAAACCAACGGCCCGCAGCTTTTTTACGGTCTGCGCTACCACCTCCATATCGTGCAGCCGGGCGAAGTGGAAACGTTTCACGACCAAGTGGGCTATTGGCTGTGGGAGCCGGCCACGGGCAATTTGATACAAACCCTCACCATTCCGCGCGGCCAAACCGCTATGGCCACCGGCCACGCTAAGGCAGATGACAAAACCTTCAGCGTGGAAGCCGTGCGCGGCTCCACCGAAAACGGTATCTGCTCCAATCCCTTTCTCGAACATGCCTTCAAAACCGATCACTACCGCATCACCATCACCCTGCACGATGACGGCACTTGGTCGTATCAGCAAACCACCACGCTGATTGTGCCGGGCTATGACGCGCCTTTTGCCCACACCGATCAAAATACCTTGCACAAAATCGGCGAAGCCACGCCCAATCCCACCGCATTGGCAGCGATGAAAGCCAAGGCTGCGGGATAAACGGCATGCGATCCGTCTAAAAAATAGAGTGGAATGCATAAAAAAGTGACACAACGGGTAGGTTGGGTTGAAAACCCAACAAGCCCACAGGCCGTCTGAAACGTTGGGTTTATCAATCCAACCTACTCCATGATAGTGCATAGTTTTGTATCACTTTTTCTTGCATTCCACTATAGATACAGTGAGATACAGTGCATCTGCTTAAACGGTGCAGGCAATAAATGCAGCAGCAATGTGATTTGAGAAAGAGGCCGTCTGAAAACAAAAAGTTCAGACGGCCTGTGATGTATATACGTGCGCTCAAATCGAATGGTGGGCGGCCTAATCGGGTTCGCTCAAATGCAGCAGCGCAAATGGGCGCCCTTGGGCATCTGTCGGTGAGCGGTGGGAAACGGCAAACCCATTGGCCAAATAAAAGGCTACAGCCTGCGGATTTTGCTCGTTCACATCCACCAGCAGCCGCCCTTTCAATTTGCGTGCATGATGAAGCATCAGCTTGCCGGCACCTTGCCGAAAGCGGGCGGGCGCAATAAACAAAGCCTCGAGCTTGTTGCCGCTCAGCCCCATAAAGCCGATGGGCGTTTCTGTTTCATCGCACAACACCCACACTTCAAGGCAGGGCAGGGCTTGGTCGCGTACCACAATCAACAGCCGGCGGATATCCTGCTCTGATAAAAAATCATGCGAAGCGCGCACGGATTGCTCCCAAATAGCCAGAAGTGCGTGATGATCTTCGGGCTGCGCTTTACGGATATTCATAAGGCTTTGTCTTTCGATTGCTGTTGAAAGGCAGAGTATAGTGGTGCGGCCATGCAAGCGCAACGAAATGAGGATTCTGCTCCATTAAATCATAATGGCGGATTTTATTGAGTTTTATCAGATTTTATCTAAGGTTGAAACGCTGTAGTTTGTTGCAAAGGTCGTTAATAAATAAAGTGGTTTGTGAAAGTCAATGCTGTTGTTGTCAAGATGGAAATCATGAAAATTTGATTTAAGTCAAATTGGTCATGTTAAAATAATGCTTCTTTTTTCCCAGATGAAAAGCATTATGAAAAAAATCATCAAAATTTTCGCATACCTCATCGTGGCGGTGCTGGCAGCCGCCTTGATTTTCTTAAACTGGCCGCTCTACCAACGCAGTGTGCCCGCAGCCGAAAACGAGAAGCCGATAGACGTGGTGGTGATTGGCGGCGGCATTATGAGCATGACGCTCTCTACCTTGCTGCAAGAATTGCAGCCCGACTGGAACATCGAAGCCTTTGAGCGGCTGGATGCGGTGGGCTTGGAAAGCTCCAACGGCTGGAACAACGCCGGCACCGGCCATGCCGCTTTTGCTGAATTGAACTACACGCCTGAGAAAAACGGCGTGGTGGAAACCGACCGCGCCGTGCGCATTACCGAGCAATTTGAAGTATCGCGCCAATTTTGGGCGCATCAAGTGCGTGAAGGCCGCCTGAGCAGCCATCCGCAAGACTTTATCAACGCCACGCCGCACATGAGCTTTGTGTGGGGCGACGCCAATATCGAATTTTTGCGCAAGCGCCATGCCGCGCTGGTGCAACAGCCGATGTTTTACGGCATGCAGTTTTCCACCGATCAAGAGCAAATCCGCCAATGGGCGCCTTTGCTGATTGAAGGGCGCGACCCGCAGCAAAAAGTGGCCGCCACCTATATGCCTTTGGGCACCGATGTCAACTTCGGCGTGATTACCAACCAGCTCACCGCCGCCTTGCAAAAACAGCCCAATTTCAAGCTCAATCTGCAACACGAAGTGCGCGCCTTGCGCCAAAACAGCGACAAAACCTGGAATGTAACCGTATACGATTTGGCCACGCAAAAAGAGAAAACCGTGAAAGCCAAATTCGTGTTTATCGGTGCCGGTGGTGCTTCGTTGAAGCTATTGCAAATGTCGGGCATTCCCGAAGCGCAAAACTATGCCGGTTTCCCCGTGGGCGGCCAGTTCTTGTCGTTTGACAATCCGAGTCTCACCACCCAACACCGCGCCAAAGTATACGGCCAAGCCGAAACCGGTGCGCCGCCAATGTCGGTGCCGCATCTGGACACTCGCTTCCTCGACGGCAAGCAAACCATGCTGTTTGGCCCGTTTGCACTTTACAGCACCAAATTTTTGAAAAACGGCAGCTGGTTTGACTTGCTCAGCTCGGTGAACATACACAACGTTGCCGGTATGATAGCCGTGGGCGTGGAAAATCTTGATTTGGTGCAATATCTGGTGCAGCAGGCCATGCTTACCGACAGCGACCGCCAGGCCGAATTGCTGAAATATTATCCCAGCGCCAAGCCCGATTCATGGAAGCTGATTACCGCCGGCCAGCGCGTGCAAATCATCAAAAAAGACCCGGAAAAAGGCAGCGTGCTGCAATTCGGCACCGAAATCGTGGCCGATAAAGACCACACCATTGCCGCGCTTTTAGGTGCTTCGCCCGGCGCATCCACTTCACCCTCCATTATGCTCGGCTTGCTGCCCAAAGCTTTCCCCAAACAGATGGCACAAGGCTGGGAGGCGCGCATTAAAGAAATCGTGCCTTCCTACGGCCAGCAAATCAACAGCAGCGCGGCGCTCACCAACCAAATCCGCCGCGCCACCAGCGAAACCTTGCAGCTGCCGTATATCGAAGTGCCGGCCGATTTGAACCACCCCAATCCCGCCCAAGCCATGCCGCCCGTTATCCCGGTGGCACCGGCGGCCAACGATGAAAAAAACCTGAATAAAGAAGAGCAGGCCATGTAAACAGGCCGTCTGAAAGCGCAAACCGGCTCGAAAGAGCCGGTTTTTTTATATAAGTAAGCCGTTTGGCGATGCCGTTTAATACCAATTCAAAAAAGTAAGCTAACAAGGCGGCGAGCCGCAGACAGTACAAATAGTACGGCAAGGCGAGACAACGAAGTTAGGTTATTTTTTTGGATTGGTATAATATCGTGAAATGCATAAAAAAGTGATACAACGGGTAGGTTGGGTTGAAAACCCAACAAGCCCACAGGCCGTCTGAAACGTTGGGTTTATCAACCCAACCTACTCCGTGATAGTACGTGGCTTTGTATCACTTTTTCTTGCATTCTACTATAGTGAAATGCGACGCTCATTTTCTTTCAGTTCGAGTGAGCTTTCGATGCTGTGCGGGAAATCATCGTGGTTGGCCTGCAGGGCATGAAGGTGAGGCCGTCTGAAACTTTTCAGACGGCCTTTGTTCATATTTTTAGCATAAAGACATCAAACATTCATGTAGCTGTCATCAAAGATTTGTAAAGTGTTAAATTCAAGCCATGGTGATAGGGTGCGTTGGTGATGGGCAATGTCAAACCTAAAAAACCGAACGGTAATGTTTGCGGCTCGCTGCCTTGTTATCTTGTTTTTTAGATTGGGTTCATTTTCAGAAACGGAGAAATGCGATGCTGCAACGTGATGCTCGAAATCAAGCGGCGGCCGGGCAAGGCCGCCTAACGGTGGCGCTGGCGCGCTGCGATGCCGATATAGAAGAAGCACAGCGGCTGCGCTATAAAGTGTTTGCCGAAGAAATGGGCGCCGATATCAAGAGCGATAACGGTTTGGATGTGGATAAATACGATGAATATTGCCGCCATTTGATTGTGCGCGATGAAGACAGCGGCCGCGCGGTGGGCTGCTACCGTTTGCTCACCGAAGAGGGCGCGCGTGCGCTGGGCGGCTGGTATAGCGAGAGCGAATTCGATTTGGCGCGCATCCGCCATTTGCTGCCGCACACGGTGGAATTGGGGCGCGCCTGCGTGCACCGCGATTACCGCCACGGCGGCACGGTGATGTTGTTGTGGTCGGGGTTGGTGAAATTTATGCAGGCCGAGCGGCTGGAATATATGATTGGTTGCGGCAGCATGAGCATGGCCGATGGCGGCCATTTTGCGGCCAGCCTGTATAAAAAATTGGCGCAAACTTATTTAAGTCCGTCCGAATACCGCGTGTTCCCCCATTTGCCGCTGCCCTTGCCGGCCTTGCGCGGTGATGTGGCGGCCGAATGCCCGGCGCTGATTAAAGGTTATTTGCGCGCGGGCGCTTATATTTGCGGCGAGCCGGCTTGGGATGCGGATTTCAACTGCGCCGATGTGTTGATTATGATGCCGATGTCGCGGGTGAGCCCGCGCTATCTCAAGCATTTTTCCAAATAGTTTGCCAAAGCATTCTGCTTAAAAGGCGCTTGGTGAACAGCCCTTAATGGTTTGGTGGTTTAACGTTTCAGACGGCCTTTTTTATGCGCACTGTTTTTCGTTTGTGTTTGGTCGGTTTGCATATGCTTGGCGGCGTGTTGCAAATGGCTTTGTGGTTTCCGTGGCTGAGCCGGCAGCGGCAGCTGGCGCGCATCAGCGCTTGGTCGGCGCAGCTGCTGAAAATTTGCGGCGTGCGCTTGTTGGTAAACGGCGTGCCGCCCGTGCCAGAAGCGGGCCCGCTGATGCTGGCGGCCAACCATATTTCGTGGCTGGATGTATTTGCCGTCAATGCGGTGGTGCCGGCGCGCTTTGTGGCTAAGGCCGAGGTGGCGCATTGGCCGGTGGCGGGCTATCTGGCGCGCAAGGCGGGCACGGTGTTTGTGTCGCGCGAGCGCAGCGGCGGCACGAGCGCGAAAGTGGCGCAAACCGCGCAAGCACTGTGTGATGGCGAAGTGGTGGCTATTTTTCCTGAGGGCACCACCACCGTGGGCGATGTGGTGCTGCCGTTTAAAAGCAGCTTTTTTCAAATTGCGCTGGATCATCGGGCAAAGGTGATGCCGGTGCTGTGCCGCTATCCGCTGGCTGATGGCGGTCTGAACGAGCAGATGGCTTATTGCGGCGACACCAGCTTTGTGCAGTCGTTGCGCGCGATTGTGGCGCAGCCGCAAAGCGTGGTGGTGCTCGATTTTTTGCCGCCGCTGGCCGCGGAGGGCAGCCGGCGCGAGCTGGCGGCCGAAGTGCGTGCACAATTGGCGGCTAAGCTGGCCGAATCGGTGCCGATGCTGCCGGTCGCGGAATCGGGCAGGGCGCAAGCTGCGGCTGAATGGTCTGCGGATGGATAATGGCGACAACACAAAGCAGTAAGGGATCAAGGCCGTCTGAAAAGGTTTCAGACGGCCTTGATGTTTTGTGTGTTGTATGTGGGATGTATGCTGTTGGGCTTGTTTTGCATGCTGAATGATTGTGCAAGATGTAAATAAAATCAATATTTAGGTTGTAAACGGGAATTATTTCCATTAATATTGTGCGGCTATGAAAAACGAACATATCTTAACGCCGTCGGTGTTTGCCTTGGTGGCTTTGCTGCACATCGGCTTGATGAGCTTGCTGTGGCAATCGGCCAAGCCCGCGCAGGTGACGGTGCAACATATCGAATTTGTGGATTTGAGCGATTTGGGCAGCGGCGGCGGGCAGCCGGAAAGCGCGCCTGCGCCGCCACCCCCGCCCAAAGTGGTGCCGCCCAAGCCGCGCCCAGTGGAGCCGGCCAAGCCGGTTCTCAAACCGGTAGTGACGAAAAACGACAAAGCCGATATCCGCCAAGTGCCGGAAAAGCCGAAGCCGGTTGAACAGCCTAAACCGAAGCCGAAGCAGGAAACACCCGAGCCCAAGCCCAAGCCTGCCGAGCAGGTTGCCGAACGGCCTGTCGAGCGGCCTGCAGCCAAAATCACCGCCGCAGAAGGCCGAGGTAGCGGCGAGCGCAGCGGCGGCAATCATTCGAGTGCACGCGGCGAAGGCGGTGCCGGCGGCAGCCAAGCAGGCGGTAGCGGCAGCGGCGGCTCAGGTGCCGGCAGCAGCGCGGCCAACGCCATTCGCGCCACCGGCTCGATTGCACGGCCGCCTTATCCGACGATTTCTCAAGAAAACGGCGAAGAGGGCACGGTGGTGTTGAAAATTATGGTGTCGCCCGATGGCAAGGTTACCAATGTCGGCGTGGCCAAGAGCAGCGGCTTTGCGCGGCTCGACCGTGCCGCCCGCAATGCGGGAAAAAACGGCCGCTTCCAGCCCAACGGCTGGACGGAATACACGGTGCCGGTGAGCTTCAAGCTGCAATAAGGCTGCAGCCTGCCACCAAGGCAAAACAGACGGATTTGATTAATTTAAGTTGGGAAGAAAACAATGAATTTAGGATTGGTATTTGAGTCAGGCGATTATGTGTTGATGGGTGTGTTTTTGGTGCTGGTGTTGATGAGCATCATCACATGGAGCGTGATTATCGTGCGCGCGCTCAAGCTGCGGCGGGCGAAAAAAGGCAATGCTGCGGTGCAGCCCTTGATTTGGAATGCACAAACGCTGCCCGAAGCGGTGGCGCAGGCCGAAAGCATCGAGTCGCCCATCAGCGAGCTAACGCTGGCATCCGTGCGCGCGCATGGCAATTACTGCCAACATAAAGACACGCAAATGGCCGCGGCCGTGCCGCTGAATGAATATTTGGTGCGCCAGATACGCAACAGCATGAGCCAGATTCTGCGCCCGTTTGACAGCGGCCTCACCGCGCTGGCCTCTATCGGCGCCACTGCGCCTTTTATCGGCCTTTTCGGCACCGTGTGGGGCATTTACCATGCGCTGATCAACATCAGCACCAGCGGCCAGATGAGCATTGCGGCTGTGGCCGGCCCCATCGGCGAGGCGCTGGTGGCCACGGCCGCGGGCCTGTTTGTGGCGATTCCGGCGGTGCTGGCGTATAACTTTTTGGTGCGCGGCAACAAAACCCTAGCGCAGGATATGGATGCATTTGCCCATGATCTGCATGTGCAGCTTTTGAATCAAAAGGATTAAACCATGGCTTTCGGCTCGATGAACTCCGGCGAAGATGCGCCGATGTCCGACATTAACGTCACCCCGCTGGTGGATGTGATGCTGGTGCTGCTGATTGTGTTTATGATTACCATGCCGGTGCTCACGCATTCGATTCCGCTGCAACTGCCCACGGCTTCCGAGCATGCCAAGCAGCAAGAGCAGCCCAAGGATCCGCTGCGGCTCAGCATTGATGCCAACGGCGCCTATTATTTGGGCACCGATACGCAAGGGCAGCGTTTGGATGAATTGGGCGCGCAGCTGCAAGCGGCGCAGGCGCAAAACCGGGACACCATTTTGGCCATCGCCGCCGATAAAGAAGTGCCTTACGATTTTGTGGCCAAAGCCCTGATTGCCGCGCGCGAAGCCGGTGTGAGCAAAGTGGGCTTTATAACGGAAGAAACGCCGGGCAATTAAGGTTGCTATGCCGGCTGTGCAAACAGGCCGTCTGAAGTGTGGGCTTTCAGACGGCCTGTTTTATTGTGTAGCATTATTCAGCATATATAGTGAAATGCATAAAAAAGTGACACAACGGGCTTGTTGGGTTGAAAACCCAACAAGCCCACAGGCCGTCTGAAACATTGGGTTTGACAACCCAAGCTACTCCGTTATAGCGCGTAGTTTTGTATCACTTTTTCTTGTTCTTGCATTTAGCTATAGATGCTGATGCCGCCGAAACAGCTTGAATGGTTTCAAACACTTGCGGTGTGTTTTTCCAAACGGTAAGAAGCAAACCAGATGATTAAGCCGCCCAAGGCCAGAAGGCTGCCGACAATGCCGGTGGACGTCCAGCCGAAGCCCGCGTTAATCGCCAAGCCGCCGAGAAACGGCCCCAGCGCGTTGGCGGCGTTGAAAGCGCTGTTGTTGAGCGCGCCGGCCATGGTTTGCGCATCGGGCGCCACATCCATCAGCCGCACTTGCAGCAAAGTGCCGATGGCACCGCCCATGCCGATGAGCACCACCAGCAGCGATATTGTGCGGATATCGTGCGCGGCCAGCGGAAACAGCGCGAGCATAACCATGCTCCAAAGCAGCAGGCCGGCAATGCAGGGCATCAGCTTTTTGCCCACGGCAAAGCGCGGGATAATCAGGTTGCCCAGCGTCATGCCCACGCCGAAGAGCGCCAGCACCAGCGGCACCACCGCGGCGGATACTTTGGTGACTTCCATCAGCGTGGAAGCCATATAAGTATAAATAGCAAACATGCCGCCAAAGCCGATGGCACCGGTGAGCAAGGTGAGCCATACCTGCTTATTGGTGAGCGCTTTGAGCTCGCGGATGGCGCTGGAGCCGCCGCTTCGCATGGCTTGTTTGGGCAGAAAAAACGCCAGCGACACAGTGGTGGCCACCGCGGTAATACCCCCATTTTTAATTGAATTAATGGGTAGAAAATCTAAAGCCTTGTTATTGTTTAAAAATAGGTGGACAACCATTTACTGA
>RCMY010001053.1_pt1 | contig 39330 bp, 40 predicted proteins | sample 2041341 | NCBI WGS metagenome assembly RCMY01 (sample SAMN09708234, study PRJNA481090) | Marine sediment metagenome, whole genome shotgun sequencing project. | reverse complement strand
TCGGCTCCGGAAGTGCTGGTCCGCGAAGTCACGGACCTGCTCGAAGAGCATTTCGATATCAGGGAGGAAAAGGTCCAGACCGCCGACGAGAATATGGTCTTCAAACTGCCCCGTGGTCTCGAAGCGGCCTGATGGCGGTCTATACGAAGGTCAGCGCAGAGGAAATCGACCGGTTCCTCACCCGTTTCGACGTCGGCACATTGGTGTCCGCCAAAGGCATTGCGGAAGGCGTCGAGAATAGCAATTATCTGCTGGAAACGACCCAGGACCGGTTCATTCTGACCTTATATGAAAAGCGGGTAGACCCGGTCGACCTGCCGTTTTTCATCGCTATGCTCGACCATCTGGCAGCGCATGACTGTCTGGTGCCGCCAATGATTGCCGACCGCGAAGGTAAGAAAATCCAGCAACTGTGCGGACGCAGTGCCTGCCTGATCGTTTTTCTTCCCGGAGTATCGGTGAGCCAACCCACTACGGCTCAGGCCCGGGCGACGGGCCAGGCATTGGGTGACATGCACAGCGCGCTTGCGGATTTCAAGCTGGAAAGGCGCAATATTCTTGATCACGATGGATGGCGGTCACTGGCGGAACAATGCGGTCCTGCACAGCTCGACAAGATTGCCCCTGATCTGGCGCAGGCGATTGCGCTTGAACTCGATCATCTTGATGAACATTGGCCACATGATCTGCCGCGATCCGCAATTCATGCCGATCTGTTTCCCGACAATGTGCTGATGCTCGGCGATCGGGTCACCGGCCTGATCGACTTTTATTTCTCCTGCACCGATATCCGCGCTTATGATCTGGCGGTGACCCACGCGGCCTGGTGCTTTTCCGACGATGGCACGGATTTCCACGATCCCGTGTCGCAAGCGTTGGTCGCCGGATATGAATCAGGCTTCGCGCTAAGTGATGCGGAGCGCCAGGCACTTCCCCTGCTCGCCCGGGGTGCCGCATTACGGTTTTTGCTGACCCGGGCCTATGACTGGATCAACACGCCGGCCGATGCGCTGGTAACGCGCAAGGAACCCCAGGCTTTTCTCCATCGGCTGCAATATTATCAAACCCACCCGGATATTTTCGAACCATGACCGAAACGCAAACCGTAGAAATCGCCACCGATGGCGCGTGCAAGGGCAATCCCGGGCCGGGCGGCTGGGGGGCGTTGATCCGCTATGGCGACAAGGAAAGGGAAATCTCGGGCGGCGAGCCGCTTACGACCAACAACCGCATGGAGCTGCGCGCTGCGATTGAGGCGCTCAATGCGCTGAAACGGCCTTGCAAGGTCAAGCTGTCGATCGACAGCAAATATGTAAAAGACGGTATTACCAAATGGATTTTTGGCTGGCAGAAAAATGGCTGGCGGACTGCCGCCAGAAAGCCGGTCAAAAATGCCGACCTCTGGCAGGATCTGCTAAAGGCGGTCGAGCCCCATCAAATCGAATGGCACTGGGTCAAGGGGCATAACGGGGACGCCGACAATGAGCGCGCCGATCTATTGGCGAGCGACGCTGCCATCAGCGCCGCCCGTAACAGCCACAGTTTCTAGCTCCACAGTTTCTAGCTATTGTCTTCAATCTCGGCTTTCGGCCCGTTTTTCTGGATCGAACTGATCGCATTTTTAGCGCTGGCTTTGCTGGAATAGCCTTCGGTCCAGAAAATGACTTCGCGATTATATTTGAAGCGAACCCGAAACTCGCCTTTCTTGTCCTTCCAAATTTCGAACTTGTGCGCCATTTCGATGTTCTCCTTTTCTTCGGTGCCGAGAAACATAGGCCATCAGACTGCCGGTGCAACGACGCCGCTGTAGAACATTGTTTCCTAGCGAAAGCGCGATGCCGTGTAGAGGCTGGCATCGACAGCGTGGAGGCTTTCATGGGGGGCCTGCCCGAGCAAAATGGAACGAGCGAGCTTCGCTGCAGCCGGGGCAGTCTGGATTCCAAAACCGCCCTGCCCGGCAAACCAGAAAAAATCGGTTGCTGCGGAATCAAAACCGATGACCGGCAAACGGTCCGGCGCAAAGCTGCGCAAGCCGGCCCATTTTCTGCTGACCCGTTTCACCTCCACATCCAGCACTTTTTCAAACCGGTCGATGGCGGTCGCAACGCTCAGTTCGTCCGGCGCGACATCGCCAGGCTCGGACGGAATTTCGTCATGCGGGCTGAGCCAATAGCTCCCGCCCGCTTCCGGTTTGAAATAGAAACTGCCATCCAGTCCAACGACCAGTGGCATCTCCGGCGATGACGGCGGATCGGTTTCAATCTGGACCATATTGCGGATCAACGGCTGGATACCAATCGGTTTTGCACCCGCCAGGCGCGCGATGGAATCCGCCCAGGCGCCAGCGGCATTGACCAGCACGGTCGCGTGATAGCTTTCTTCCCCGGCGGTCAATGCCCAGCCTCGATCGCTTTTCCGGATTTGTGTGACCGGGGCCCGGCATATCAGATCCACGGCCTTGCGTTTGGCATCTCTCAAATAGGCCGCGTGGAGGGCAGCGACATCAATATCACAGCAATCCGGTTCGTGGATCACGTGATTCCATTCTGGTTTCAAACCGGGGACAAGGGCCGTGGCCTGCTCCCACGACCAGCGGCCCATAGCCAGATTGCTGTCAGCGAAATCGGCCAGGAACTGGTCGGCGAGACCTTGCTGTTCCTCCCGTCCGATGTTGATCGCGCCACGTCGGCGAAGAAAACCGGATACCGAAAAATCCGCCGGTGGATTTTCCAGAAAGGCGCGCGACGCGGATGTCAGAGGCTGGACCAGAGGGCCACCATAGCTTTCGGTCCAGAAAGCAGCCGAGCGACCGGTGGAATGATAGCCGGGATGGTCTTCGGCTTCGAGCAGCAGCACCGAGCGATGCGCGCCAATTTCAGAGGCGATACTGGCACCGGCTATGCCGGCACCGATTATGGCGACATCATAGTGTTTCATTTTGGGGAGCCACCCGGTCGAGAAAAGCAAAACACGCGCTGAGCGCGGCTTCGCGCACTTCGTCAACCTCTCGAAAAATTTCATGAGCGGATTCCGCACCGAACAGTTTCATCTCGGCCTTTGGCATCAAATGCACGGCGCGCTCGATTGTCGGATGATCGACGAGCTCGTCGGTTGACGTCGCCAGCACAAGAACCGGTATGTCCATCCGCATCAGTCTCTTCCGGTTCCGTAACAATCTGGTCGAGGCATAGGCCCGTTCGACCCACTGCCAGCTCCCTGGACCCAACCGTACAAAGGGGCGCTCACGAAACCAGAAAAACTCGTCCGAATATCGGTCAGCGTCATGGGTCAGCAGACCTTGCCGGAGCACCTGGGGTTCTAGCGGTTTCTCGCTCACCTTCCATGCACGCCGTTCGGCGCGGCCGATGACGCACATGATCTTGGCGATCCATTGTGCTGTCCATTCCGGCATGCCGCCGCCGGCAAGTGCGAGCATCGGCGCGCTCAATATGGCGGCATCGGGATGAATGAGTTTCTCGGTCAGCGCCCGCAGCACCAGATGCCCGCCCATGCTGTGACCTATCACGACATGCGGTCCGGGATGGCTGGCGCGCCAATGATCGAACAGCGCTACCAGATCACCCACCCAGGTCGCGAAATCATCGATATGGCCGACATGCGGATGCGCTCCGCAACGCCCCGACCCGCCTTGCCCGCGCCAGTCGACCGAGGTTATATTCCATCCACGCTCGTGGAAATCATGAAATGTTTCCAGATATTTCTCGTAGAAGTCAGCTCGCCCGGTCATGAACAGGATCGAGCCTCGCGGTCGGTCCTGCCGCCAGTCCAATTGCCTGAATTTCCAGCCATCGGGTCCGGTCCAGGTGTCTTCTGTTGCGTCTTTCGGAACCGACCGGCGATCAAAGCGCTCATCTTTCAAGTCTGTCATATCAGGCTTTGTCTTTGTCACAGTGTCGGAAGTGAAAAACCACTCCGGGAATCATGGTTACTATTTGGTAAGGCAAATTAACTAGACGGTCTGTCATGGATAGCGAAACCTTCATCTACTTGCTCTGGGGCGGATTGGCAATTGCACTGATTGTGGCGACGATAACCGACCTCAAAAGTCGCCATATTTCGAACTGGCTCAATCTTGTTATTGCCCTTGGCGCGCCGGTGTTCTGGATGGCCAGCGGCATGACCTTTTGGCCGGACATGATCGGACAAATCGGTTTGGCTGCTATCATATTTACCATATTTGCCGGAATGTTCGCGATCGGTGCGATGGGTGGCGGTGACGTCAAACTGCTGACAGCCCTTGCCTTGTGGATGTATTGGCTGACGTTTCTCGAGCTGCTGGTGATCATGTCCATCGCCGGGGGCGTGCTGACGCTGTTAATGATGATCAGCAAGAGAATCCAAAAGACCGATGGTCCAATAAAGGTTCCATATGGTGTTGCCATCGCCTTCTCGGGGCTGTGGACCATCTGGGGCATTGTGGGACAAAGATCACAAACGATATTTTAACCATTTTACTCGAAAGAGGAAATGACCGCCAATGGAACCATTCGGGCGGGGGCATTCAGGAGGCGTAGGACGTCATGGACAAGAAGAAGATCATATTACTGGTTGGTGCACTGATCGTGGCTGCGGTCACGGCTCTGCTCGCCAAGAACATGTTTGACGGTGCCTCCGCGCCGCAGGTGGAAGCAAGGAAAGCCGAAGTGGTGGGCGAGGAAGTCCTTGTCGCTACCCGCGCGCTTCCGGTCGGCACAATTATCACGCCCGACAGCTTCCGGTTCCAGCCCTGGCCTAAAAACCTGATCGAAGACGTGTACTTCATGAAGGAAAACACCGACATTGAAACGCTTGCCGGCACCGTGGTGCGCAACCCGATCACCGCAGGTCAACCGCTGACCAAAGGCGCTTTGGTCGCGCCGGGTGATCGCGGTTTCCTTGCCGCTGCTCTCGGCCCCGGCATGCGCGCAGTCACGATCCCTGTAACGGGCTTGACCGGTGTTGCCGGTTTCGTATTCCCGGGAGACCGGGTCGACTTGATGCTGACCCAGTCAGTGAAGGGCGAAGGTCCCGAACTCAAGGTTTCAGAAACCGTGATCCGCAACCTGCGGGTGCTGGCCACCGATAACCGGGTTACTGCCTCAACAAATGAAGAGGGCCAGCAGTTCGCCCAGAAGGCAAAACTGGTTACTCTGGAAGCCACTCCAAAAATTGCCGAACAGATCTCCGTTGCCCAGACCCTGGGTACGTTAAGCCTTTCTCTGCGTTCGCTGGCAGACAGCGCCGCCGAACTGGAAGAAGCAATTGCATCTGGCGCAATAAAGCTGCCGAAAACCGACGATCCGGTTGTTGAAGCCGACATGATCCGTTCGCTGGCGGCACGCCCGAGCAGCACGAAATCAACCTTTTCGACCGGTGGTGACGTATCGCGCTTTGAAACGCGTTCACCACCGCCGCTGGCCGAGAAGGAAAAACCTAAAGGTCCGGTAGTTCGCGTCGCACGCGGCAATACGGTCAATGAAATCGAGTTTGGAGACAAGTAATGGCCGTAGAATATGCACAGCATAGCCGTTCGGCGAAAAAGGCAATGGGCGTTGCCGTCGCTGCGGCTCTCGCCCTGGCTCTCGCTGCCAACAATGCCACTCCGCTGAACGCCCAGTCGGTCAACATTTCCCAGCCGGATTCCCGCATCTCCATCGCGGTTGGCCGGGGCAAGTTGATCACCCTGCCCGCTCCCATTGAAGATATCTTCATTGCCGAGAATAGCATTGCCGATGTCCAGGTGCGGTCCCCGCGTCAGATTTACATTTTCGGCAAGAAAGGTGGTCAGACCAGCTTTTATGCAACCAGCGCCTCCGGAAAGGTTATCTACTCGGCTGAAGTCGCTGTCGGCGCAGAAATTTCCTCGATAGACCAGATGCTCAGCCTGGCAATGCCGGAAGCGAATATCGCGGTCAGCACGACCAATAATTTCGTCCTGCTGACGGGTACGATCGCCAATCCGGATGATGCAGAGGAAGCGGAAAATCTTGTGCAGGCTTTTGTCGGCGATGACACCCGTGTGGTCAGCCGCCTGAAAACGGCAACCCCCATGCAGGTCAATCTGAAGGTCCGTTTTGCGGAAGTCAGCCGATCGCTGGCGAAGGAAATTAACGGTAATCTTCTGACCCGGGACACAACCGGCGGTTTCCAGTTTGGTGTATCGCGCGGACGCAATTTCGGCTCGATCACCGATTTCAACACATCGGCCTTCCCCAATCTGGACGCATCGCAGCTGTTCGGCTTGCCTGCAGGCTCTATCTCGCTTCCATTCAACCCGTCGACCGGCCAGTTCGTGACCCCCGGCGGGACGCAATTCAACTATAATGGGGGATCAGATCTCAACACCATTCAGGCAGCAGGCCGCCTGTTTGGCCTCGACATTGCCACCGCCTTCGACGTGTCGGAGCGGGTTGGTCTGGTCAGCACTCTGGCGTCACCGAATCTGACCACTATTTCGGGTGAAACTGCAACCTTCCTGGCTGGCGGCGAGTTCCCCATTCCGATTTCGACCGGACTGGGTGAAGTTTCCGTTCAGTACAAGAATTTCGGGGTTAGCCTGTCTTACACGCCAACCGTACTTTCCAACGGCCGGATTTCCATCCGCGTTGCACCGGAAGTTTCGGAAATCACCTCCAACGGTGCAGTTGTCCTGAACGGTTTCAGTATTCCGGCGGTATCCACCCGACGGGCCGAGACCACCGTCGAACTGGGATCGGGCGAAAGCTTCATGATCGCGGGTCTGATGCAAAATACCTACAACTCGGCAATCGACAAGACGCCAGGTCTGGCTGATGTCCCGATCCTCGGCTCCCTATTCAAATCCGATGGCTATCGGCGCAACGAAACCGAGCTGATGATCGTCGTCACCCCTTATCTGGTGAAACCGGTTAGCGACAACGAGATCGTGCTGCCGACCGACGGGTTCAAGGCCGCCAATGATGCGGAACGGTTCCTGATGAACCGCAATCACTCCGGCTCCGGTGGCGATCGACCCAAACCAAGCGTCGCTCCGGCTGTGCCGGAAGGCCAGGCCTTTGGCAGCTTGGAACCACAAGCTCCGGCCAAATCGGCCGAGAAATCCAAAAAGTCCGGCGGCGTCGCACCCGGTTTCAGTTTCGACAAATAAGCCCGATCAGGAGAACAGATCATGCGCATCGTTTCAATGGCACTTATCACCGCCCTCGGGCTCTCGGTTACGGCATGTGGCAGCACCACTGCGAACCGCAGCGTCTATAGCGAACGCCAACCAGTCGTTTCGAAAACGAACTACGTGCTGGACCTGAGTGCTGGCAATGGCGGACTGTCTTCGGCAGAACAAAACCGTCTTTCCGGCTGGTTTGACGCTCTGGAACTTGGCTATGGTGATCGCGTTTCGATCGATGATCCGAGCTATTCAGCGAGCACCGTGGCGAAGAACGCAGTCGAAACCATTGTGGCTCGCTATGGTCTGCTGATCAGCGAAACAGCGCCGGTTACCGAAGGCCACGTACCGGCTGGTTTGATGAGAGTTGTCGTGTCACGGACTTCGGCTTCCGTGCCGGGATGCCCCGATTTCAGCCATCGCAGCCACACCGATTTTCAAGCGCGCACCAGCGCCAACTATGGTTGCGGAACGAATAGCACCCTGGCCGCCATGATTGCCGATCCCGAGGATCTGGTCCGCGGCCAAAATGCTGACGGCGAAGATCAGTCGCAGGCTTCCAAGGCGATCCGTGCCTATCGTGACAAGAAAGTTGGAGGACAATAATGAACGCTCCCTGGAAACCCGGCTCGAACAACGGACGTGATCCATTTGCCGCATTTGTGTGCGATGAAGACACGCTGGACTTACTCCGTCCGGTCGTGGAAGAAATGGGCTTGTCATCCGACAAATGCAATATGGGCGGGCTGCGCAATGCGGTTCAAACCCTTTCCGTCTCCGCCAGCCCCAATATCTTGCTGGTCGATCTGTCGGAATCGGGCGATCCGCTGAACGACATCAATTCGCTGGCCGAGGTCTGCGAACCGGGTACCGTCGTGATTGCCATGGGTCAGGTCAACGACGTGCGCCTTTATCGCGATTTGATTGTCAGCGGTTTGCAGGACTATCTCCTGAAGCCCTTTACTCCTGAACAGTTGCGTGACGTTTTGGCTCAGGCGCAAGCGGTAATCAACGCTCCGAAATCCGATGACGCGCAAGCAGAAAAACCCCATATTTCGACGGCGGTAATCGGTACGCGCGGCGGCGTCGGAGCTTCAACCATTGCCACTTCGCTGGCCTGGCTGCTCAGCAAAGACAAAGAGCGGATGACCGCTCTGCTTGATCTGGATGTCCATTTCGGCACGGGCGCGCTCTCTCTGGATCTCGAGCCCGGCCGCGGCCTTACAGACGCAATCGACAATCCAAGCCGGATCGATGGCCTGTTCATTGAACGCGCCATGATCAAGGCCAATGAAAAATTGTCGCTGCTTTCCGCGGAAGCACCGATCAACTCACCGATGATGACCGATGGCACTGCTTTCTTCCAGTTGCAGGAGGAATTTCGCGCGGCCTTCGATTGTACCGTGATCGATTTGCCACGCGACATGCTGATCAACTATCCGCATCTCCTGGGCGATGTGAATGCAACCGTCATCGCAACGGAACTGACCCTGGCTTCGGCCCGCGACTGCATTCGATTGCTGTCCTGGCTGAAATCCCACGCTGCTCAGAGCAAGGTCTATGTCGTTGCCAATAAAGTGCAAACCGCCAATCTGGAAATTAGCCGTCAGGATTTCGAAAGCTCGATCGAGCGCAAGATCGACATCCTTGTTCCCTATGATGCCAGAACCGCAGCGCAATCTGCAAAATTGGGTCAGGCACTAGTGGAAGCTGGAAAATCGAGCAAAGCCGCGGCGAAAATAGTCGAATTAGCGGACCTCGTGCTCGGCTCCGTGGAGGGTAGCGAAGACGATAGTGATACGGGCGACAAACAATCGTTCATGGGCAAACTTGGCGAACTGAAGTCATTTCTCCCGTCGAAAAAAGTCAAAGAAGAGGCTCCTAAAGTCTGAAGCAAATGCAAACATTCTTCAGCTTTAAAGGAATTAAACCATGGGTATGATGCAAATTGCAATGTTGGGCGCTGGCGTTCTAGCGGTTTTGGTGCTGATCATGTTTGCATTTGCAGGCCCATCGCAGGCCCAGGCAAAGGCGCGGCGGCTGGACAAGGTCAAATTTCGTCATTCCGATAACGCGAATGTGCAGGTTGAAGCACAAATGAAGAAAGCGCTCTCTGCGCGGCGCAAAACCACGCGCCCCAAGGGCGAAACCATGACCAAGATGGAAATTCTGGCGATCCGGTTGGAGAAAACCGGTAAGCGTTGGCCTCTGTCCTATTTTTTCTACGCGATCGGTGGAATTTTTGTGATCCTGTTTGGATTGCTAATGCTCAAAGGTGCTCCGATTCTGCTAGCTGTGTCTGTCGGGCTTCTCGTCGGTGCCGGATTGCCCCATTTTATCGTCGGCTTCCTGATCAATCGGCGGATCGCCAAGTTTACCGCTTCCTTTCCCGATGCTATCGAACTGCTCGTTCGCGGCCTGCGTTCCGGCCTGCCGGTTACCGAAACGATCGGCGTGGTTGCCAAGGAAATTGGCGGCCCCGTTGGCGAGGAATTCCAGAAGGTCGTCGATCGGATCAAGATTGGCCAGACCATGGAAGATGCGCTGCAGGAAAGCGCCAAGCGCATGGAAACGCCGGAGTTCAAATTCTTCTGTATCACCTTGGCGATTCAACGTGAGACCGGCGGCAACCTCGCCGAAACGCTGTCGAACCTCGCCGATGTGCTTCGCAAGCGTGGACAGATGAAGCTCAAGATCAAAGCCATGTCGTCGGAATCCAAGGCTTCGGCCTATATCGTGGGGTCACTGCCATTCATCGTGTTCGGGCTGGTCTATAGCGTGAACCCGACATATCTGGCCGGGTTTTTCTATGAAGAACGCTTGATCATCGCTGGACTGGGCGGCCTGTGCTGGATGAGCATTGGCGTGTTCATCATGGCCAAAATGGTCAATTTCGAGATTTAAAGTGAAGGTGCAAGGCAAATGACTAGCGGCGGCGGACCAACATTAATGGGTGTAGACGTACTGTGGGTGGCGACAATATTGGCGGCCGTGGCCGCAGCTGCAGTATTTTTCGCTATATACGCCGCCGTCACAGTGCGCGACCCGATGGCAAAACGGGTCAAGGCGCTGAACGCGCGCCGTGAGCAGCTAAAGGCCGGTATCACGGCCTCGACCACCAAGAAACGGGCAAAACTGGTCCAGCAGAATGACACGACGGACCGCATGCGCAATGTGCTGTCGTCGATGCAGGTGCTCCAGGATACCCAGGTCAAGGAAGCACAACAGAAACTGGCACAAGCCGGTATCCGTTCAAAGGATCTTGCCTTTGTCATCATTTTCAGCCGACTTGTTTTGCCAATCCTCCTGGGCGGCGGCGCGGCGCTGGCAATATATGGTTTTGACTATCTTGCCGACTGGTCTGACATAAAACGGTTTGCCATATTCGCCGGTGCGACCCTTTTGGGATATAAGGGGGCTGATCTATACATCAACAACCTGATCTCCAAACGGACCGACTTGATCCGCAAAGGCCTGCCCGACGCCATTGATCTGCTGGTGATTTGTGCGGAGGCCGGACTGACAGTCGACACCGCCTTTGCCCGGGTTTCGAAAGAACTCGGCAGTGCCTATCCCGAGCTGGCCGATGAATTCTCGCTGACTTCGATCGAATTGGGCTTCCTTACCGAGAGACGGCAGGCATTTGAAAACCTCGCCTATCGCGTGGCTCTTGACCATGTCAAAGGCGTGGTGACGACGATGATCCAGACCGAGAAATATGGTACGCCGCTGGCCTCCTCGCTGCGCGTTCTCTCAGCCGAATTCCGTAACGACCGGATGATGCGCGCAGAAGAAAAGGCGGCGCGTTTGCCGGCCATCATGACGATACCGCTGATCATGTTCATTCTGCCGGTCTTGTTCATCGTGATCCTCGGCCCCGCGGCCTGCTCGATCTCCGATGCCATGTTGTAGCGGGACGTAAATCCAGAAATTCAAGAGAGCGGCAGTCACCTGCCGCTCTTTTTCATTCTGCGGCGAGAGCGTCAGCCGATTTTTTTATCTTCGCCAGCATGGCGGACAGTTCGGCTTTTTCCTCCGCGCTCAGCACGACCATGACTTTCTTTTCCATGGCCTGAGCAGCAGGCATGATCTGGTCGTACAGATCGCGTCCAGTGGCGCTCAGCATCAGATGATGCGAACGGCCATCGGCCGCGTTGGGACTGCGATCCAGCAAGGCGCGATCGACGAGATTTTTCACCGCCCGATTGACGGTCACCTTGTCCATCAAGGTCGCTTCAACCAGATGCCTCTGTGTCGAAGCGCCGCGCGTGCCGAGCACAGCCATAACGCGCCATTCCGGTACCTTGAGGCCAAAACGGCTCTTATAGTCGCGCGCGATCAAGTCGCTGACGGCGTTGGACGACGTCGACAATTGATAGGGCAAGAAATCTTCAAGGGGAAAGGTCATATGTAATATTTATTCAATTTTGACGCGAAGTCCAACCCAAAATGTCCGGGGAAAGGCGCGTTCTATTATTCCATTGCGACTGATCGCAGCCTCTACCCGGGCGTCGAGAAGATTTTCAACCCGTGTTTCGACCAGCAGACGATCATTGACGGCCAGTGCCATCCGGCCGTCTATCGTGAATGCGTCGGCCAGGCTGAGGATATTGACGTCATCCTCGAACTGCTGTCCGATATAGCGCGCCGACACGCTTGCACCAGTACCATTGTCGCCTTCCCAGCGGATTGATCCGGATGCGTTATGCCGGGGGACCTGAGCGGGTCGCAAACCGTCTATCGCGGCGGCAGCCCCGGTACCATCAACCTTGGCGTCGACATAGGAATAGGCGGCGCGGACAGTCAGACCGTCAGCCAGTTCGCCGAGATCGAATTCCGCATCGATTTCAATGCCCCTGGATTTGATAGCTTCAAGATTCTGGCGCTGGCTGTAGGTCCCGCTGCCTCCGACAAAGCCGACCCCAGGAAATAATCCCGGACCATTTGCCAGCGTCACATTGGCAACCGCATTGTCCAGCTGGTTATAGAACGCGGTAAAGCCCAGCCTTACATTGCCATTATCCCACTCCAGTCCCAACTCGGCCCCTTTGACCCGCTCCGGCTCCAGAAGTTCATTCGCCGCCGTCGCATCGGCACCGACCCGGAAGGGTCGGAACAATTCGTTCAATGTCGGCAAGCGCCAACCGAGATAGGCCGCGCCGCGCAGCGTGAGTGTATCGGTCGCGTCATAGGCAAAGCCGCCGCGCCCGGTGAATTCATTGCCGCTGCGATTGGCATATTGCTCGTCGGTGCGAACGGACCCCGGGAAGGGATTGATCAACTCGATCTCTTTACGAAAACCGCTATCGATCGACCAGAAATCAATGCGCCCACCACCGGTCAGAACCAGCGCGTCACTCGCCTGAACACTGGCTTCGACAAAGCCGCCATAGGTCGCAGTACTGCCCCCTGCCCTGCGGCTGCGGCGCGGCGTATCATTGTCGGCGAAGAAGAAATTCTCGTTGGTGATACCCTCGGTCCGCCGCCAGTCGCCGCCAACGCGCAGTTCGATATCGTCACCGACCGGAGGCCGCATTTCAAAGCGCGCGCCGAGACCGGTGGACGGCACGTTAAACTGTTCGAACACACGGCTTACAGAATTGCGATCATCCGCAACGCCGCCAAAGCTGACATCGAAATTGCGGATCTGAAGATAGGCGAGAGCCGACCATTGCCAGTCGGATGTGCGGTCGACCAGCCGGATGCTGGCATCGGCGCCATCATTGTGATTTTCGCTAAAGGCAAAGCCGCGCTCGCGGTCATCGGTAAAGGCGCGGACATTGCTCTGCAATTCAACATTGTCGGACAGCGGTGCGACAAAACGGACGGCGAGGCCTGCCTGCTCATATTCGGCCGGGCGATCCACCGAACCGCGCTGGCCTTCGATGATCGGGATGAAGCCGTCACCGCGCGCATAATTGGCTGAGATCGTCAGCTGCCCCTGCCCCAGTTCGCGGCCAAAAAGCAGATCGGTATCGACGCTGTTTCGGCTGCCATAAGCGGCGCCCAGTTCGATCAGGTCACCGACATCGTCGCTGAACAATTCGATGGTCCCGGAAATCGCGCCCTGCCCGTCGGCACCGCTGCCGCCGCCGCGAGTAATTCTGGCGCTATTGAGTGCAAGCGCATCATAGCCGGGCCAGGCGACCCATCCGCCAAATGGATCAGCCTGCGGAACGCCATCCAGAATCAGCAAGGCGCGAGAGGAAGCATTGCCGCCCAGTCCGCGGAGCGTAACGCCCTGACTGGTCGGGTTAGCCGACCGTGCATCTGAACGACGGAATTGTTGAAGTCCGGGAACATCACGCAAAATATTCTCGACAGTTTGTGAAGAACTGATCGGAATATCGGTTGCGCTATAAGCACTATCGCTCCGTGCGGCTGGCAGTCCGGTGACGACAATCTCTGGCAAACGCATATCGGCAATGACAATTTGGGCTTCGTCATTGCTTGCTTGATCCTGCCCCCATACAGGACCACTCACCGCCATCAGGGGCAGCGCAAAAATCCATTTTTTCATTATTCTGGCTTCACCGCTTCCGGAGCCGCTTTTTGAAACGCCTCGATTTTGTTGCACGCGGCGTCAATCCGCGTGAGTTTGGGAAAGGCTTTCAAATCGACGTTGAACCGCAGCGCGTTGTACATTTGCGGCACCAGACAGACATCTGCCAGATTGGGCAGGTCGCCCCCGAACAGACCGGTTTCCGGCGCCATCGCTTCAAGAGCGGCAAATCCTTCCTCGACCCAGTGGCGATACCATGTGTCGATGGCTTGCTGATCCTGCCCAAGCTCATTCTTGAGATATTTCAATATCCGCAGATTGTTGACCGGATGTACATCCGCCGCGACCACCAGCGCCTGGGCGAGCGTGCTCGCCCGCTCCGCCGGATCGCTGGATACCATCGGCGGGTCGTCATATTTCGCATCGAGATAGTCGATAATCGCCAGCGACTGAGTGAGATCATGCCCGTCAATCGTCAGCATCGGGACAAAGCCCTGCGGGTTGCGCGCGACATAATCCGGAGCCTTTTGATCGCCATCGAGCAGGCTGGTGTTTGTCGCGGTATAGGCAACGCCCTTGAGGTTGAGCGTGATGCGCACCCGATAGCTCGCCGAACTGCGCCAATAGTCGTAGAGAATGATATCTGTCATGCGCTGGCTTTGACGATTGTACGGCGGAAAGGCAAGCCTTGCTGTCTTCTAGCTCAAGCGGAGAGGATCATCCTATCGAACCGCCATCAATCGAAATATCACCGCGCGGTTCAATTGACACCGGTCGCCCCGTCCGTTTTGCCAATTCTTCCCACATTGCCGGCTTAATCTTGTTCGCCACAGCCGGATGCACCTCCAGCCGCATGGCGCCAGCACCGCGATCCCGCTCCGCCTGCCGCAACAGTTTCAGCGCCGCATTGGCCGATCGATTGGCCTGCATGATTTCCGGAACGGATGGCCGGACCTTGCGGCTGACAATCTGCATGAAACCGAAACCGTTGATCGCCGTGCGTTCGCAATTGGCGGTCATGTACTCATCAAAAATGGAGGTGACGGCGGCGCGCTCGGTCTTGGCTTCCAGCGTCGGGAAATCGACGCCGATATTACCGGCAATATCGAACCGTACCAAAGCCAGTGCGATTTCCTTTGCGGCGCGTTTTGCCAGATCAAACGCCGCCAGCGGCCCGTCGACATCAATCAACGTCATCGCCGGGGTCAGCGACACCAATAGGCTCCCGCTGTCAAAATCTATCCGCCCGGCTTCTGCTTGCTCAATTGCTTCGTGCCAGCCGTGCTGCCCAAAATGGTCCGCCTCATGGGCGTGGACCTGTTTGACGGGAATTCCGGCTGCGCTGATCTCCGCCAGCAGGTCGCGACCGTCGTTCAGGGAACTGTCCATTTCGGCCGGCCGCGCTTTTGCCCGCTTGGCCTGACCGCCGCGTTCAATCATCGCTGCCCGGACGATCTCCACCCGGACCATCGATCCTTCGGTCAGTCCTCTGGGAAGCGGCTGCAGCAAAGCCTCCTGCCCGTCCGGCAAAGTCACAATTCCGGATTTCCCGGCGACCCATTGCTGTGTGAATTTCGCATCGACCAACGCGCCGGCCCTTGCGCTTCCATTGGCGCGCTCGACCCTTATTTGCACCAGCGCGTCATTTTCCAGCCGCAACGCCCGGTTCTCGCCGATCCCGGCTTCATAAAGCCAGCCATTTGCGAAATCAGCCAAGGGGACAGCCGGCGCTGATCAGCAGATTGCGGGTTTCATATAAGGGCAGGCCCATGATCCCGCTGTAGCTGCCCGACATCCAGGTGACGAAGGCTTCCGCCTGCCCCTGTATCGCATAGCCGCCAGCCTTGCCGTCACCTTCGCCGGTGGCGATATAGGCGTCGATCTCGCTTTGTTCGAAGCGCTTGAATTTGACGATGCTGTCGGACAATTTGGTGCGCGCCGTGCCGTCGGCCGCGATCACGCAGACCGCCGACATCACATGATGCCGCCGCCCGCTGACCAGTGCCAGAAATTTGCGTTGCTCTGCTGCATCACTGGCCTGCCCCAATATCCGGCGGCCCACCGCGACCGTGGTATCTCCCGCGACAAGTATCTCGTTATCTGCCCGTTCGACAGCAACCGCCTTTTCCTGCGCCATGCGCAAAACATAGTCGCGCGGCAATTCGCCCTTTCGCGGGACCTCGTCAATATCGGGAGAGATAATCCGGTCCGGCGTGACGCCCAGACGACCGAGCAGTTCCAGACGGCGCGGACTGGACGAGGCGAGAACTAGTTTCACGGGAGTCAACTTCCTCTAAACCGTTCGGGCTGAGCTTGTCGAAGCCATGTGCCGATATGTGCCGCGTGCCGATAGCTGTCCTTCGACAGGCTCAGGACGAACGGCATTATGTCACTTGAAGCGATAGGTGATACGACCCTTGGTCAGGTCATAGGGGGTGAGCTCGACGAGCACTTCATCACCAACCAGCACGCGAATACGATTTTTGCGCATCTTGCCAGCCGTATGTCCCAGAATCTCGTGGCCGTTTTCCAGCTCGACCCGGAACATGGCGTTGGGGAGCAGCTCGCGAATCATCCCCTTCATTTCCAATAGTTCTTCTTTTGCCATCTTGCGGTGTATTTTCCCTAATATCGCGGCAATCCCGCGTGTTGCAGTGCGCCATAACGGCAAATGCGCAAAAAGGGAAGGATTAGCTGCATCTGCCAAAATGATAATATCTATCGGTGTTGCCCAGATATCCTTGCGACAATTTAATACAAAGATACTATACCATTAGCGCGATTTGCATGGCATTTCGGACATCTTCTCTCCCCCTTTTACAGAGCTGTTGAGTCCCATCATGATTTCTCCCCCACGATCCCTATTCGCCCAATCCCCTTTCGTTTTGGCCGGGGTGTTTCTCGCGGTTCCGGCAGGCGCGCAAATCACCGAAGCGGACTCCGATTACGCGGATGACGTAATCGTCGTCACGGCGGAGCGGCCGCGCGGTGCCGTGGTCACCGAAATACCGCCCGTTGTCGAACTGACCGAGGAAGATATCGCCAGCTTCGGCGCGTCATCGGTACAGGACCTGCTCGAAGCAATCTCTTCACAGACCAGCTCGAGCCGCGGTCGCGGCAGCGGACGACCGATCGTGCTGATCAATGGCCAGCGCACCTCAGGTTTCCGCGAAATCCGCGATCTGCCTCCCGAAGCCATCCGCACGGTGCAGGTGTTTCCCGAAGAACTGGCGCTGCAATATGGCTATCGCCCCGACCAGCGGGTGATCAATTTCATCCTTAAGGACCAATATACCGGGGTCAGCGCATCGGCTGAATATGGCGTTCCGACACGCGGTGCACAGGGCCGCTCGGAAATCGAAACCACCGTCACCCACATCGGCAAGAACGATCGTCTCAACATCAATCTGGAATGGCAGAACAACACCGCGATTACCGAAAGCGAGCGCAACATCATTCAGGATGCCGCAGGTGAACTCATCAACCTGGGCGATTTCCGCACCCTGGTCGCGCCGTCCGACAATGTCGAGCTCAATGCCAATTACAGCCGGACCTTCGACAATGGCATGTCGCTCTCGCTCAATGGCGGTTATATTTATGACAAGTCCAATGGCCTGCTCGGCCTCCCCAACGGGACACTGCAGGTCGCTGGCGATCCGCTGTTCCGCTATTTTACCGAATATGGCCCGCTACGCCGGGTGCAGGAAACCAACACCGCGCAGGCAGGACTGACCTTGAACGGCACGCTCAGCGACTGGCGCTGGTCGCTGACCAGCGATTACAAGCGCGAGCGGGTCAATACAGACACCGACCGGTCGGGCGATATCAGCGCGCTTCAGGCAGCGATTGATGCGGGTTCCGTCGATCCTTTAGCGGTCGACTTCGGCCCCTTGCTTGGCGCGCCAGTCACCGACACCGCCAAGGTTGTCGATCAGACGATCAACAATCTTGCCACGCTCTCCGGCACATTATTCGTCCTGCCGTCCGGCGCAGTCACCACCACCATCCGCGCCGGCTACAACCGGGAGGATCTCGATAGCCGGGAAACCCGACGCGCCATTGTCACCACCGCCGGCCTCAGCCGCGACGAATTGAGCACCGGGATCAACATCGATATCCCGCTGGCCGACGAGAATATCGATGTCACCGAAGCGATTGGCAAGCTGTCGATCAACGGCAATCTGGGCTATGCTGACCTGTCCGACTTTGGCGGCCTGGTCGAATTCGGTTTTGGCCTGAACTGGGAGCCGTTCGACGGGCTGGTATTCTCCGCCTCGGCGATCGGCGAGGAGGCAGCGCCCAGCATCGCCCAGCTCGGCAACCCGGTTATCATCACCCCGGACGTTACGGTCTTTGATTTCGCCAATGGCGAAACCGTGCTCGCCGCGATCACAACCGGCGGCAATTTTGCCCTTCCCGCGGAAACGCGGCGGGATATCAAGCTGGCCGTCAATTATCGGCCCGAATGGCTCGATGGCTTTACCTTCCTCGGCGAATATTTCCGCAACAACAGTGATAATGTCGCGTCCAGCTTCCCCTTGCTGACGCCCGAAATAGAAGCGGCCTTTCCCGACCGGGTGACCCGTGATGCCACTGGCCGGCTGATTGCGATTGATCGGCGACCGGTAAATTATGCCAATGTCAGCAGCGAACGCATCCGCTACGGCATCGATTTCTCCAAACGCTTTGGCGAGCAGCGCGGCGGCAGACCGGGAGGACCGGACAGAGCATCCCGACCGTCCCGTGCGGCAGCGCCCGAGGGTGAGCCGCAGGGAGACAAGCCACCTCAGGGTGCGGTTCCCGAAGGTGGCGCAGAAGCACAGCCAGCAACACCGCGCGGTCGTCCGGCTGGGGGTCGTCGGCGCGGCGGGCGCTGGCAGTTTTCGGCCTTTCACACCATCCGCCTCGAAGACCGCATCCAGATCCGCCCCGGCATCGACGAGCTGGATTTGCTGAACGGTTCGGCCATTGGTTCAACCGGCGGCAGCCCGCGGCACGAGTTCGAGATTAACGGCGGCTGGTTCAACAATGGCATCGGTTTCCGTGTCGACGGCAAGCATCAGACCGCGACCCGGGTCAATGGCGGGCTGACCGGTTCCGACCTGCGCTTCTCCGATCTCACCACGCTCAACCTGCGCATGTTCATCAACCTCGATGATCGCGGCAGCCTGACCGAAAAAATCCCGTTCCTGAAAGGCAGCCGGATCGCCTTCAAGGTGGACAATATCTTCGACGATATCCAGACTGTCCGCGACGGCAACGGCCTGATCCCGCTGAGCTACCAGCGCGGCTTTGTCGATCCGGTCGGACGCTATGTCGAAATTGATTTCCGGAAGCGGTTCTGACGCAGTCCGGAAGCAGTTTTGAGGGATTCCGTTAGCCCTGAGCCTGTCGAAGGGCGCTTATCGACGAGCGGCGTGGTTCGACAGGCTCACCACTAACGAAAATTCAGCCCAGCTCCGCCATCCTCACCGCGTCCGCTCGATACATCCGTATCTCGGGACGCTCGCCCACCAACGTGCTCAAACGCTCGACAAATTCCCCCGATTCCGGAACCGCAAAATGCGCGGCGACGGCGGCTTCATCCTGCCATTCTTCGTAAAAGAACAATCGCGCAGGGTCTTCGCAATCGGCATGGATATGGTGCGAAATGCAGCCGGGTTCTGCGCGCGAGCGGGCGCTATGCTCGGTGCACAGCGCGATGATCTCTTCGCGCTTGGCGGGCTGGACAGCGAAGGATGCAGAAATGATGATCACAGCTTCAGCGTCGCCCGCGTCGTGCTCTTCGACATGAAATAGGCCAGAATCGCAGCGACGACAGTGACGATCAGCGTGAAGAGCGTCGATGTGAAGTGCAGTTCCGGCGCGGTGCTTTGCAGGATCATTCCGATCAGGACAGCGGGGATCAGGGTCATTGCCAGATGTTTCAGCGCCAGCAGAAACGGCGCAAAACCTACCCGCGTGTCGACGGGCAGACCGGGTACAATCTTGCCCGACTTGCGCTGCGACACCGTGATTGCATAGACGATCAGCGTCAGCAACAGGCTCATCAGCACCGCAATGGCAACCAGAGTACCGCCCAAATTGGGCGCGGAATCGCCAAAGGGCAGCGTGGCAGGGACAAAGACCAGATCACGGGTCAGCCAGTAATTGATCCCGCCCGCCAGCACAATATTCACCACCGCATCGCCCCGCGCCTGCTTCTCGACAAAGGCGTCCATCGTGATCGGTGCTGCGCTGTTGCTGCCGGCCATATTATCTCTCCCCGTTTTTATGGGAGAGTGACGGTGGCGAGAGGAAAGTCAAGCGGGATGGCGCAATTATTCGGCAGCAGCCACCTGATCGGTTTCCGCTTCCGCCTTATATCCGCGATAGACAAATTCCTCCGCGTCCAGATCGATGGACGGAATATCTTCACTTTCTCGCCAGTAGTCCTGGGTATGTTGCCAAATCGCCTTGGTACCCTTGCGCGGCATTCTGTTCATTCCACGCTGCAGATAGCCCGGATTGAAATCATCCGTGTCGATCCACGGCTGAATCTCCATGTCGCTGTCTTCCGGACGCAATGTCACTGCGACGCTGCTCATTCCCTTTTTATCCATATGCTTGAGCAGCCGACAGACAAAATCTCCGAGCAGATCAACCCGCAATGTCCAGCTTGCGCGGAAATAACCGAACACCCACACCAGATTGGGAACATCGGTAAACATCATCCCGCGATAGGTGATCGTATCCGCCCAATTTACCGGCTTGCCATCAATCGCGAAAGGAATGTCGCCGAGAACCGACAAGTTGAACCCTGTTGCGGTAATGATGATATCTGCTTCGAGCTCTTTGCCCGATTTGAGCATGACTCCCTGTTCGGTAAACCGGTCTATTTCGTCGGTAACCACGCTGGCAGCGCCGGAAGCGATGCCCTGAAACAGATCGCCATCGGGAATGAACGCCAGTCGTTGTTGCCACGGGCGATATTTGGGTGAGAAATGTTTCTCTATGTCGAAATCGGGACCAAGAAACTCCTGGGCAAGCGCCAGAAGCTCTGCCTTCACAACTTCCGGTTCCTCATTGCATCGCTGGATCATGTTTTGCTGGTCGAACAGGGCTTTCTTGCGCACAATGGCATGGATCAGCTCTTCATCGATCTCTATTTCACGCAATGTATCGGCCAGTTCATTGGCATTTTGCGCGGGCCAGAAATAGGTCGGCGAGCGCTGAAGCAGAGTGACATGCGCGCATTCTTCTGCAATCGCCGGAACCAGCGTTGCCGCCGTCGCACCGGAGCCGATAACCAATATTTTTTTGTCCTTCAGATCGGCATCTTCGGGCCATTTTTGCGGATGGATAATCTGGCCACGGAAATCGGACATGCCCTCCCATTCGGGGGTATAGCCCTCGTCATGATTATAATAGCCCTGGCACATCCAGAGAAAATTGGCTGTATAGGTCTGTCGCTCACCATCGGAATTGACCGCTTCAATCGTCCATAGATTGTCTTTGCTCGACCAGCTTGCATGCGTGATCATCTGGTCATAGCGGATGTTGCGATCGATTCTGTTCTCCTCGATCACTTCCCCCATATATTTCAGAATTTCTTCCCCCGAAGCGATTGGCGCTGATGTCCAGGGTTTGAAGCGATATCCAAAAGTATAAAGATCGCTGTCCGAGCGAATTCCCGGATAATTATGGGTCTTCCATGTCCCACCGAAACCATCCATTTTCTCGAGAATGAGATAGGATTTATCCGGACATTGGTCTTGCATGTGATACGCAGCACCGATGCCCGAAATTCCCGCTCCCACGATCAATACGTCAATATGATTGCCGCTTTCGTGAATTTGTTCATTCATTTCGTACTCCGTTGCAACCTGCACGCCCATATCCAACAGCGGACCAAATCCAATATTAGATAAACACCCCCATCCCGACATTGATCTCAATCAAAAAGAATGCCGCTGAGGGTGCGTAATGCCAGTGCACCGGAACCGGCTCCCCTCGACCCTAGTCAATATTCCGGCTCATTGCTGCAATCCTGCGGTGACCAGCTAGCCCGTGCCAAAAACCGTTTGAAAAAGGTGCATCAAGTTTGAGTGCATCAAGGCTTTCCCTGGCGGCTTCCGGCTCAATGCAGCCGGATAGGCAGTCGGCAAAGATTTTTGCAACAGCAACCATGTCTACATCTTGCGGTATCAGCCGAAAATCAGTGATCCCCAAGTTGATCATCGAAGGCAGTTCTTCGATCAGATTTATATAGCTGTGCGAAAGCGTCTGAATTCCGTTGATGCGCAGAAAGGGTTGATTATCCTGCGTGGATAGCGGCATTCCATCGGGATCGTCTTCGCAAACAAACTGGCAATTGCCTTTTGTTCTGCCATGAGCCCGCGCATGATAGCAGCGCGCAGACACGGCAAGGGACGCCCTTCCAAATACCTGTACTTCGATACCCAGTCCACGTTTTGCAGCAGTTTCGGCAATGAAGGCCGCCGAAACAGATGGTAGTTCGACGGGAAGGCAGACATGCGTCGCACCACGATCCGCAAAATAGGCCAAGCTTTCCGAATTATAGACGTTGAGGAACGGACCGATCCGATGCGGTCGGCCCTCAATACTGAGCAACCCTGCCGCGTTGTTGATTTCGACCTCATAATCATCCAGTTCGGCGAGAGCCTGAATCGCTTGGCGCTCCCGCTTGAGCAGAATCTCAGCCAGAGAAGAAAACACAACCGTTTTGCCCGCGCGGATCAAGCGATCCGCTACGTCACCATAGTGCTGATCGAAGAAGGGTGCACGCTTTGAACAGACCACCTCACCTAGATAGACGGTGTCAATCATGGCTTCGTCTGCGATCCTGGCATAAAAATCGAGCTTCTTCTCTGCCGACCAATGAAACGGAATCGGTGCCAGGGTCAATCTGGGTGTCATTGTGCTATCGCCATTTCTTTGTTTGAAAAGCACCTTGGGTCTCCTTTTGTCCCTCGGTCAGGGCAACAAGATTTTTCAGGTCCGGGTCATCACCGCTCTGGATCGCGTCAATGGCTTGGCGAAATGATCCGACCACTTCGCGCACATAGGCACGCGAGCGTTGTCGACCTTCGATCTTGAACGCATTTACGCCAGCTTTGATCAATTCGGGCAAAAGCCGAGCCAGATTGAGGCTGATTGGTTCCTCAAATGCATAATATCCGTCTGACCGATGCGGTGTAGTGTAGCGGCCCTTGCAAATCGTCGGGTAGCCGGCATTTTCGTTCGGAGCAAACCGGTCAATGGTGAAATCACCGAGCCTGGTGGAGAGATTGCCAGCACCATCGCGGAGATATGCAACCTCCGCTGCTGGTGAACATACCCCATCCATATTTGTGGACAGTCCGGTAGCATAATTGGTCAAGCTACACCGACCTTCGACCATCAGCCCGTGATTGCCAAAGATAAATGTCTCGATCTCGCACGGAATTTCCGACTTAATCTCTCGTATTTCGGGTATTGTGAGAATACGCGGCAAGACCACACGTTTAACGCCAAATTCCTGCACGTAATAGCGGATCGCCTCGGGGCTTGATGCCGCAGCTTGAACGGACAGATGCAGCCTGATGCCCGGGTGTTTGCGTGCAATATAATCCGCCACGCCCACGTCCGCTACAATGAATGCATCCACACCAAGTTTGGCACCAGTGTCAGCCGCTTCCTTCCATAGCTCAAACTTACCCGCTGGAGGGTAAGTGTTGAGCGCCAGTAATATCTTGGCACCGCGTGCATGCGCATAGGCGACAGATTTCTCCAGCTCATCTGGCGTGAAATTCAGTCCTGGAAAATTCCGTGCATTGGTCGCGTTCTGAAAGCCGCAATAGACGGCGTCTGCACCCGCATCAACGGCCGTCCGCAGGGATGCTGGCGTGCCAGCAGGACAAACAAGCTCTGCTATTGCCATGTCCTTATTTCTCCATTCCTATTGTTGATCCGGCTACTCTTCGGCAACGAATTAGTGCGAACCGGCCAAGTGGCCCGAACATATCGGCGACGTCTTCGGCAATGGACGCATCTACATCGTCGAGGGCATTGCGCAGGCTGACGACCGCCTCAGTATTTCCTGAAATGATGAGATCGCGTGAAAAGAACAGAGCATCTCCGTCAACGTCCGCATCAATCAGACGCAAGAGTGCCAGAAACTTGCCTGCAATTCTGGCTCCGTGAGCTGGGATGCGCGTTCTTGGAACGGCTCTTAAACTCGGATTCCTAGGGTCAGGTTGCAGACAAAGCGCGAATGGGAAATCAATTGGATCAATCACAAAGGTGGACTGGGTATGAGGGCCAAGACGGGCGAATAATTCTGGATGCCGCTTTGCGATCCGGGTCACGACCCGTCGCAAAATCGGTTGCAGGACAACCGTCGGAAAGGGGAATTGACCTGTTATGCGAGCCGTTGGCGGGATATGGTCGACCATATCTTCGGTGTTCATCTCAGTTGTCCATTGTGATGCGACCCAATTTCCATGCCTAGGAGGCCCTCGAATATATGGCCGGTGTATCTATATAGCTGTTATAATGTCGTGCGATGATCCATGTCAGGGGCCACCCTTGTGAAAGGCTTTCAAGTCCAGATGAGGTGGCGTCGTCAAAGGCCACCGAGACTTGCACATGGCTCGGCTTGAGGTTCTTGGCGAGGTCGTCGAATGCGTCGATTGGGAATGTGTGATCCACGTCTTTCGAAAAAATTGACGCTGTTGGATCGCCTGTGTGGCGCGGCAACTGCGCGTCGAACAAACCAAACCGAGTCAGCGGATCTAGATTTTTCATGTCGCAGCCGTAAAACGACTAGCGCCAGTGCTCATTGCGCTAGATCAAACAAGACGCAGAAATCTGAATCAAGGAGTTACGAGATTACGGTGGCGGGATTGCGATGACAGCGCACTTTTAACATTGCGAACTCACAGCGACCCTGCCCCAATTTCCTTCGACACTGCAACTTCCGGAAACGCGCTCCGCATCGTCTTGCGGTTCTTTGCGGCACTGTCGATCATCTTGACCACGCCGGTGTCCAGAGGCAGATCTTTTTTCGGATAAGGAACGATGATGGTTTGCCCCTTTTTGCGATATAAACTTGGTTCAGTCTAGATAGGGAGGTGTTAAGGTAGGAGGTTCAGGATTGTTGCTCATGTCACCGCAAACTCTCATGTCGGATCTTCATTATCGCGACTTGTATCATGCGAGCTATCAGTAGCAATCCGAACAACAAAACACTGCCCTCAACCCAATTTTGGACACCATCCTCTACAGCAGCGTAGCAAATCACTACTCCCAAAGGGAAACCGGCAAGAATCGACCACCATGGAATAAGCACAATATTGTCTGCCCTTTTTTCCTGTTTTGTCCGGCGATCTTCAATTTTTCTGCTCGACCTCAGGGTCGACCAGTGCAGTCGGTAAAACTTGAAATGCGGTATTAAAAGCCCGACAATTAGAATCACGATCGCAAGCCAAGTAACGGCTTCAACAAACAATCGATCCAGATCAAAATAAGCGATGACAGCAATCGGCGGTATCATTCCCAAAACCATCAACAACACAGCAAAGGAAGCCCGTTTGATGCTTTTACCTATGGCCACCGAATCTTTGTAGACCCTAACAAGATTGTCTTTTTGCTCCGGAGTTACATATTTCAATCCGCGCATGGTCTGGATTGTGTAACCCTGCTCATGCGGTCGAAATTGCCGTTCGTAATATGTCTTTGAGAACATTCGCGAAGATTAGTCCGCTTTATAGAATTGCGCAAACCCACTCTTCCGCAGAATCCGCCACGCCAGCGCCTTCGCGCGATTGCGCGCCGGAAAGCGGCCCGGTGCCTTGGGGGTCACCCCCCGCTTGCGCAACCAGCCGTTGAACGCCCGCGCGTCCGCCTCTTCAAAGCTCCAGTCCGATCGCCAGGTGATCGACAGCGAGATGCTCGGCTCCGGGCCATTCCGGACATGATGCGGCGCCATGACAGGGACGAAAATCGCCTTGCCGGGGGTCAGGTGGTGCTTGGTCCCATCGGCTTCAAAATCATCCTGCCAGACCAGATTACGATGGCCGCCAAGATGATAGCCTTCGTGAATTTCATCGGCGGCAAAGCGGGCTTGATCAGCGGGGAAAGTGGTCATCCATTTTTCGCCGCGCAGCTGCAGCAGGATATTATGTTCGGGATCGAAATGATAGGGTGTCACCGCATCGGGCGAGGAGACGAAGATGAAGCCCTGCGGTTTCAGCATCTGGCCCGTCTTGCGCTCCAGTATCGGGCGGATTTCGGCGAGGAGCGAGAGCAGCAAAGCTTCATATTCCGGTATCTGCTCGATATTCTTGAGCACCGCCCAGCTTGCCGACTGGTCGATCAACCGGATCGTGTCGCCAATCGTCATGCCGTTGTCCGGCACATCTTCGGGCTTGATCCCGACCGGAAGATCACCGGGATTATATTCAACGCTGGCCTTGGGCAGCGCCTCACTGAGCCGCGCCAGCGCCTCGAGCGTTAGCCAGTCATGCGACAGCATATTATGATCGAGCACGCGCGATTGTTCGGGGTAGCAGGCATCATCATCGCCGAAAACCTGTTGCCGAAAGCTGTCCTTGCCCGAAATCCGGTTCATCGCTGCCCCTCTGTCGGATCAAAAACCGTGCGTCCCTTGATTTTCCCCATCAGGCCTTCACCAAGCCGAAAACCGTGGAAAATAGCGCGCCGGGAAACGCCCTTCAGTTCAATCGAGAAGCGGCCGATATGACGGCGACCGGACCACAAGCTGTCGATCATCGGATGGTCTTGCGCGGCGCAGCTGTCGATCCACCGTGACGCCGGTTGATCAAGAAATTTGAGATTGTCGATCTGGAGCAGAACGCCGGGAGAAAAGCGGGAATATTGCTCGTCAAAAGCGGTTTTGAATCCAAAGCCGCCGGGCAAGGACAAAAAGTTTACCAGCATCGCCAGCGGCTTTCCGTCGAGGCGAATATCGCGGCGCTCCAGTTGGCCTGCTGCCGCAGCGCCGGCAACCGACTGTTCGAAAAATGCTCTGGTTTTCGGAGAACTGTCCAGCGCCGAACCATTTTCGCCTTTCCAGCCGGCTTTTTCCAGCTGGAGAAATTCATCGACCCACTGGTCGAGGCCCTGCGCACCGAGATGGTGGCCGTAGGTCACTTCGCCCTGTTCCTTGAGGCGTTTGGCCTGTCGCCGCAAATCCTTGCGCTTTTTCGTGCGCAGGGTGGTCTCGTAATAGGCCTCGGAACGCAGATCGCTCTGCAACAGCGCCCGCGCCTGGCTTTGCACAAGATCGCAGCGGCGCTTCTGGTCGCTGCTCACGGCGCGCAGGGCAGAATCGAGCGGGCCACCGATGGTCATGCCGTTGATATGCAGAAAACCCGGCCAGTCCTTGGCGTCAAGCGCGGTGAGCAGCCGTTCCCAGAAGATCTTTTCAGAGCCCTTGCGGACTAAAGGCGTGCCGAGAAAACAATTGTGATGCATCCAGTTCTGGACATGCGGCACCGGCCAGCGCCCGAACCGGCTGGCGGGACCCAGCGGGAACAAGCCGAGCAATGGGGAATGCCCCGGTTCTCCGGCCCATAAAAGAAACAGGCAAAGGTCTGGATGATGGTCAAATTGTTCCAGACCCGGACGCAGGAACCATTGTTCGTAGAATATATTCGGTTCGCTCGCCTGTCCGGCAAGTTCGCTCCACGCGTCGACGAGATTGGCATCTATTTCGGCCACTGGATGGAAAACCGCCCGCGGTTCGGATGCCGAAAGGCCGTTGAGGAACCGGTTATCGCGGATATCCTTGCCCTCCAACTTCTGTAACCCACTCAAATCCATTATATTCTGCCCGCTCGCCCTGATTTCTGGTCTGGCCATCAGACTAGCGGAAAAGGGGTAATATGTGATTAACGCTGTTGGGGCTGAAATCTGCGAGTCGTGATCATGAAAAAACCCCGCCGAAATCGCTTCCGGCGGGGTCTTGTTTCAAACCAATGGAGGGCCGCTTCCTAGTGAATGCCGCCCTGCGCCGCATAAAGCGCTGCGAGAAGCAGCAATGCGACGATATTGGTGATCTTGATCATCGGGTTGACGGCTGGACCCGCGGTATCCTTGTAAGGATCGCCCACGGTGTCGCCGGTCACCGCAGCATGGTGGGCGTCGGAGCCCTTGCCGCCGTGATTGCCGTCCTCGATATATTTCTTGGCATTGTCCCAAGCGCCGCCGCCTGCCGTCATCGACAGGGCAACGAACAGACCGGAGACGATCACGCCAAGCAGCAAGGCGCCAAGAGCGGCAAAGCCGTTCGCCTGACCCGCAACTGCGGTGATCACGAAGTAGACCACGATCGGTGCGAGAACCGGCAGCAGCGATGGCAGGATCATCTCCTTGATCGCCGCTTTGGTCACCAGATCCACGGTCCGTGCATAGTTGGGACGCGAGGTACCAGCCATGATGCCCGGATCAGCAGCAAACTGCTCACGAACGTCTTTGACAACGTCGCCAGCAGCACGGCCAACAGCGGTCATGCCCATCGAACCGAACAGATAGGGCAGCAATGCACCCAGCAGCAGGCCTACGATCACATAAGGATTTTCAAGGCTGAAGCTGACTTCAAGATTCGGAAAGAACTCCTTGAGGTCGGCTGTGTAGGCCGAGAAAAGCACCAGTGCCGCGAGACCGGCAGAACCAATGGCATAGCCTTTGGTCACAGCCTTTGTGGTATTACCCACGGCGTCGAGCGCGTCGGTCTTGTTCCGGACGCTTTCGTCGAGACCCGCCATTTCGGCAATGCCGCCAGCGTTATCGGTCACCGGACCATAAGCATCGAGCGCCACAACCATCCCGGCGAGCGCCAGCATGGCGGTTGCCGCAAAGGCGATGCCGATCAGGCCAGCAAGCTGGAATGCGACAACAATGCCGATGACAATAACCAGCGTCGGCAATGCCGTTGCTTCCATCGAAATCGCCAGTCCCTGGATCACGTTCGTACCGTGGCCGGTTTCTGACGATTTGGCGATCGACCGCACCGGACGATATTGCGTACCGGTGTAATATTCGGTGATCCAGATGATCAGACCGGTAACCGCCAGACCAACCATCATCGACCAGAACAGAGCCATGCCGGTAAATCCGCCGGTGCCGTCAAGCGCGACGGCAATCGGCGTATCCATGTCACCGAGCGTGCGCATGGTGACATAATAGATCGCCGGGATCGAGAGCACTGCAGTGGTAATGAAACCCTTGTACAACGCACCCATGATGTTGGTGCCGCCGCCGAGGCGAACCATATATGTACCAATGATCGAAGTCAGGATACAGACACCACCGACGATGAGAGGCAGAGACATCAGGTCGTAGAGCATCGCGCTGCCGACCAGATCGCCGAACAACAGAGCCAGTAGCACCATGGTAGCGCCAACGGTCACAACATAGGTTTCGAACAGATCGGCTGCCATGCCGGCACAGTCCCCGACATTGTCGCCAACATTATCGGCGATGGTTGCAGGGTTGCGTGGATCATCCTCGGGGATGCCCGCTTCAACCTTGCCGACCAGATCGGCGCCAACGTCAGCAGCTTTGGTAAAGATACCACCACCGAGACGCGCGAAGATCGAAATCAGCGAAGCGCCGAACGCCAGTGCGACCAGCGAGTCAATCACTGTGCGATCATTGGCAGCAAAGCCCATTTGCGTGGTCAATGCCCAGAAGAAGATGGAAATCGCGAGGAGCGCAAGTCCAGCAACCAGCATTCCGGTCACCGCACCGGCGCGGAACGCCACGGTCAGTCCGGTCTGCAAACTCTCGCTGGCGCCTTGCGCCGTGCGGACATTTGCGCGCACCGAAATGTTCATCCCGATATAACCAGCAACACCGGACAAGATCGAACCCAGAAGGAAACCGATGGTCGATACCGGAACACCGCCGCGTGGCATGTCAAGGAAAACGAAAACCAGAACCGCGACCACAATGCCGACGAGCCCGATCGCACGATATTGGCGGTTCAAATAGGCTTGTGCGCCTTCCTGAATCGCGCCTGCAATAGATTGCATCTTCTCGTTGCCTGCCGGCGCATTGAGCACCTGACGGCTGGTAATAAAACCGTATAATATGGCTATAAAACCACATAAAATTGAAATGGTGACTACAGTCATTGCTGAGCATCCCCCCCTGTTTATTATAAAACGCCCCTGATAACCGGGGCGATGAGCTTTTTGTATAGTGCGGGAAACGCGGGCCGTGCAAGCCCTGATTTTTACGGGCTAGGGGATGCCATCAAAAGGCTTTTGGGGGGAGCCGGCTCGGACCGGATCAGGCGTGCAGAAATCCCAAATGTTCGGGCAGTTCCAGTCGCTCGCCATGGCTATGCAGCGCCACGCCGGTTCCCGGACGACAGACTCCGACACAAGTAAGCGGAATCGAAAGCACGGTTCCGGGGCTGGCGGTGAGCAACAACTGATAGTCGTCACCTCCGGTCGCCGCATTGATCCGCGATTCCCGGTCATCGCCGACCAGAGACTGGAACTGTTTGGATAACGGAATTTCCGCAAGATCTATCTCGATCTTTACGCCGCTCGCCTCTGCAATCCGCGATGCGTCGAGCAACAATCCGTCCGAAATGTCCATCATGCTGCTGACCAGATTGGACAGCACCCTTCCCTCCTCCAGCCGGGGCATTGGGCGGGTGTGGGCTTTCAATAGTGATGCGGTGACGTCGATATCGGTTGATCGTAGTAATCCCGATGCGATCTGCAGGCCGGCCCAGGCATCACCGATGGTTCCGGTGACATAGACAGCGTGACCCGGCTTGGCATTGCTGCGCGAGGGTACGATATGTCCCTTTGCTTCGCCAATCGCGGTCAGGCCGAAAGTGCGCGGAGCATCCGGCCCCATTGACACCGTGTCACCGCCCAGCAAAGGTACGGCAAAGCGGTCAATTGCCTGCTTCAGGCCTTCGACAAAAGCGGCATCCCATTGATCGCCGGAAGTTCGGCCATAGCCGAGCAATACCCCAAGCGGCTTCGCGCCCTTGGCCGCCAGATCAGACATATTCACGGCGACAAGTTTCCATGCCACGTCGGCAGGATCGGCGTCGCGAAGGAAGTGCACGCCTTCGACCATCATGTCATGGGTCATCACCAGTTTGTGGCGACCGAAAGGCATCATGGCGACATCGTCGGTCAGTCCGCGGGCTGCAGGATGGTTGGAAATGGCCTTTAACCGGTCAATAAATGCTAGTTCGTTCAAGAGAGGGCGTGCTCCAGTGCCATTCTGATGGAAGCGTTGGCGCGCTTGCTGACCGCAGCCTTTGGGACAAATCCGTTAAAACCGTGCGGCGCGCCGGGGTATATAGCAAGCTCAACCGGAACACCGGATGAACGAAGACGATTTGCATAATCAATATCTTCGTCGAGAAACAGATCGAGGTCACCGCACATGATATAGGCAGGCGGCAGGCCGGTAAGATCGCTTGCCCGCGCAGCGGCCGCATAAGCGCTGGCTCCGCCTTCCTCTGCATAGAGCGACCACGCGTGTAGCGAGGCTTCGCGCGTCCAGCTGGAGGGGGGGATATCCATATGGCCCGAAGGCGTATCGTGCCGGTCATCGATCATCGGATAGATGAGCAGCTGAAACGCGATTTTCGGCCCGCCCCGGTCGCGGTTGAGCAGCGCAGCGCTCGCTGCCAGTCCGCCGCCCGCGCTCGGTCCCGCGAGGATGATCTTGCGCGGATTTCGGTTTTTAGCGATTCGCTCGATCACAGCACAAACATCATTGGCTGCAGCCGGCGCGCGATGTTCCGGCGCCATTCGGTAATCCACCGAGACCACAGGTGCGAGAGCGGAGTAGCTTTGTGCTGCAAGGTCCTCTGCGCTGCCGATCAGATAGCCGCCGCCGTGCAGCCAGATGATCGTGCAGTCAGGATAGAGCATATCATGCCCGCGATATTCGATCACCGAGACGTCCGGCTCACCAGCCAGACCGGGCATATGATAAGCGTCTTTCTGGCCTTCAAATTCGGGCAGGGTCGCAGCTATCCGTGAAAAACGGTCGGTAGCCGCCGCGCGTGCGCTTGCTACATCTGTCCTCAACATCTCGGAAATATAAGGCCCGTCGGCAGAAATCATCTCGCGAAATGCGGGATCGAGCCGGTCTAGAAAGTCGGACAATATTTTCCCCTAAATCAACAGGGGTATTGTTCAGCCCCTGACCTGTTTCGCAATACTGTCGAGCAGTCCGTTTACGAAACCGGCATCCTTCTTGTTGAAAAAGGCATGAGCCACATCCAGATATTCGTCAATTACCGTTGCGATCGGTACGTCGTCATATGCGACCAATTCAAATGTACCGCAGCGGAGGATCTGGAGCATCGTCTTGTCGAGCCGTCCCAATGTCCAGCCTTTGGCCAGTTTCGAATCGACCAGCCCGTCAATTTCCTCGAGCCGCGACGTCACGCCGATCACCAGATCATCGAAAAAGTCGCCTTCGGCTGGATGATATAGGTCATCCTCGATTTCCTTGCCGAGCCTATGGTCGTGAAATTCCTTGATCAATTTCGTCGCCGGCGTTTTTTCCATCTGATGCTGGAACAAGGCTTGCACGGCTGCCAGACGGGCAGCGGAGCGGGATGTGGATTTTGCGGTCATGTTCTTTTCATCCGTGGAGTGCCCAGAAAATTGCCCTTGCCGATTTGCAACCCGCGCTCGCGGAGCAAGGCGTAAGCTGTCGTGGCGTGGAAATAGAAATTGGGCTGAGCGAAGCTCAACAGGTAATTTTCGCCGGTAAAGGGCATCACCGTGTCCTTGAAGCGAAATTCCACGTCCTTGCCGACAAAGCTCTCCATCTCGGCTTCGCTGACCGCTTCGAGACCGGCCTTTGCTTCATCAAGCTTCTCGTAAAGGCCAGCCCAGTCATTCGGCGGCGCGACCAGACTTGGCGTCGCCACGCCCTCTCTCACGGCTTCAATCGCGCCGAGCGAATGTTCGCGGCAGGATTTTACCTGATAGGAAAAAGGCAGCATATCCTCGATCAGCCGAGCGCCGATAAGCTCTTCCGGCGGGGCGCCTTTTTCATCGCAATGGGCCTTGGCCTTGTCGACCAGTTTGCGGACCGCAGCGATGATCTGCAGCTGGGACGGGATGATGGCATCATATAGTGAAATCGTCATGGACATTTTCTTTCTGTTGATTGTCAGCGCCGGTCGAGCCGCTTTGCGATGCTGGCGGCATGCGCAGGCAAACCTTCTGCCTGCGCCAGCGCAACCGCAGCCGGGCCGATATTGCTCAGAGCCTGTTCGTCGCAGTGGATAAAGCTGGTGCGTTTCATAAAGTCGGTCACCGAAAGGCCGGACGAGAAACGCGCCCGTCTTCCGGTCGGCAATACATGGTTGGGGCCGGCGACATAGTCACCGACAGCTTCGGGTGTGTGACGGCCAAGAAAGACCGATCCGGCGTGGCGGACTTTCTTGAACAAAGCGTCGGGATCGTCAACCGCCAGCTCGAGATGTTCGGCAGCCAGCCGGTCGACCAGAGCGATAGCCTGTTCCAATCGGTCGACAAGGATGATCGCGCCATTGTCATTCCAGCTGGTCGTCGCGGTTTCGGATGTTGCGAGGACCTTTAACTGCTCATCAATTTTTGCAGCAACTTGATCGGCAAAGCTAATGTCATCTGTGAACAATATCGACTGGCTGGTCGGATCATGTTCGGCCTGGCTGAGCAGATCGGCAGCGATCCAGTCGGGATCATTCTTGCCGTCTGCAACCACCACAATTTCCGAGGGACCAGCAACCATATCAATGCCGACAACCCCGAAAACCTGGCGTTTCGCTTCAGCGACCCAAGCGTTGCCGGGACCGGTAATGACATCGACCGCTTTGATTTTTTCGGTGCCATAAGCCAGAGCCGCCACCGCTTGAGCGCCGCCAATCCGCCATATTTCGTCGACGCCGGCCAGTTCTGCTGCAGCCAGCACCAGCGGATTGATATAGCCGCCGGGTGCAGGGGTAACCATGATGATATGCTCGACACCCGCCGCCTTGGCCGGGATGGCGTTCATCAGCACCGAAGACGGATAGGCCGCGCGCCCGCCGGGGATATAGATGCCGGCACGCTCGACCGCTCCCCAGCGCGCGCCAATGCGCACGCCGGCGTCATCCATATAGTCCCTGTTATCAGGAATTTGCCCCTCATGGTAATCACGAATTCTTAAGGCTGCCAGTTCCAGCGCCACCCGCAAAGATGCTTCCAAGTCTTCCAGTGCAGCGGCCGATTCGGCTTTCGACACGCGCCAGCCGGTCTGTTCCAGATCATGCTGGTCGAACTTGCTGGTCAGCCGTGAAACCGCCGCATCGCCATGATCGCGCACGTCCCGAATGATCGCCCGGACATCGGCAGACACATCATCATCCGCCTCGCGACGGGCGTTGACCAGCGCGTCAAAGGCTTCGGCAAAACCGTCATCGGTGATGGCCATCCGCATCGGCATCAGACCTGCCCCACCAACTCGCGGAATTTCTGAACCAGCGGCGTCAGTTCGGCGCTGCGCATCTTGTACGCGGCGCGGTTAACGACCAGACGCCCGGAAATATCCAATATCCGGTCGGTCTCGACCAGATTGTTCGCTTTCAACGTGCTGCCCGACTCAACCAGATCGACGATATGCCGCGACAGGCCCAATGATGGCGCCAGCTCCATCGCGCCGTTCAGCTTCACGCACTCGGCCTGGATGCCTTTGCTCTCGAAATAGCGGCTGGTCAGATTGGGGTATTTCGTCGCCACCCGGAGATGGGAGATGTTCGCCACTTGCTCCGCGTCATCCTTCGGCTGGGCCAGAGACAGGCGGCAGCGCCCGATACCGAGATCCACCGGCGCGTATAATTCGCTATAACCGAATTCCTCGATCACATCGGATCCGACAATGCCGATCTGCGCAGCGCCATGGGCGACAAAGGTCGCCACGTCGAATGCCCGGACGCGGATGATCGAGATATGATCCTGATTGGTCGCGAATTGCAGGCTGCGGTTGGACTTGTCAAAAAAGGCGTCTTCTGGCACGATACCGGCCTGCTCCAGGAGCGGCAAAGCATCGTCCAAGATCCTCCCTTTCGGAATTGCAAAGATTAGTGGTTTGGCCATGATGGCCGCGGCTTTACGGGTTCGCAGATGAAAGGGCAACGAGTTATGGATATTTTGGACGTCGAAGATATCGCAGAGGGAATGCGCGGTCAGGCGGAACATTGTTTGCGCAACGATGCGCCCGTGACAGCCTCTATCATCATAGCCCAATTGGCGCTGATCGGCGGCCAGACCGCCTGCGGCCAAAAGATCGCGCACTGGCCGGGAAAACCGCTGGAAGACGCGATGCCGCTGCGCCTAACTGGAGGGCTTCATCATCTCTATCTCAGCGGCAAGGAACCGCGCCTCGCCGAAATATATGAAGGCCGGACGACCGATCAGGACGCAATCGATCGCCTCGTCGGACAGGTGGTCGCCGACCATGACGAGCAATTGCTCCCCTGGTTCGATAGCCCGCCGCAGACCAATGAGTCAGGCCGGTCGGCCAGTTTCATGGCTGGATTATTGTGGCTTTCCGGGCGTGTCGGCTCGCGATTCGAACTGCTCGAACTGGGCGCCAGCGCGGGCGTGAATACGATGATGGGACGCTATCATTACGACCTGAACGGCGTCCAGGCAGGGCCGGAGGATTCGCCGATGCGGATCAAGCCGGAATGGCGCGGCCCGCCTCCTCCGCAGGCGCCGGCCGAGATCGTCAGCGCCCGTGGTTGTGACCAGAATCCAATCGACCTCACCGACGACGAAACCGCCGCGCGGCTCAAGGGCTATATCTGGCCGGAAATGCCCGCCCGCTTCGAGCGGATGGAAGCGTCGATCGCGCTGGCCAAACAGAACGCACCGGATGTTGTGAAGGCGGATGGCGCCGACTGGGTCGAAGACCAACTGACCCATCCACAAGAAAGCAGCGTGACCCGGGTGCTGATGCATTCGATCGTCTGGCAATATCTGCCGCAGGCAACCAAGGACCGGATCACGGCGGCGATGGAGACCGCCGGAAAAGCGGCAACCGCGGACAAGCCGCTAGCCTGGATGTCACTAGAGACCAACCGCAAGACCTTCAGCCACGAACTGATCATCCGCTATTGGCCGGGCGGCGAGGAACCGGCTTTACTGGGCCGCGCCCATGCCCATGGCGCGTGGGTGGAGTGGTTTGAAGGGCTAACAGGTTAGCGTGAGTAGATTGCCCTCTCCCATAGGGAGAGGCAAGTGTAGCTTGTCCGCTTGCGGACTAGCGCAACTCGGTGAGGGGTTCGAATGTCGAGAGGGCAGAACCCCTCACCGACTGCGCCTCGGGCAATGAATTGCCAAGGCTCGTTGCCTCTCCCTATGGGAGAGGAATTCTCATTCCGTAATCGTGTTCGGCCTGCCCTCGGGAAGCGGAATAAATTCGACATCATCACCAGGAACAGTCGGGAATTTGCCGGCATCCCAGTCGGCCTTGGCCTGCTCAATCCGCTCCTTGCTGGAAGACACAAAATTCCACCAGACGTGTCGTTCGGTAGCAAAAGCCTCGCCGCCGAGCAGCATCGCACGACCGCCCGACAAGGAGGAAAGCGATACCTTCGCCCTCGGTGCGATCACGTAAAGCACATATTTCTCTAACGGCACGCCATCCAGCGAGCCGTTGCCATCGACCAGCATCACCGCTCGTTCGTCGGCCTCGGTATCGACGGGAATCGCGCCATTGGCGTAGAGCAGGATATCGGCATAGATAGTCTCGGCGTGACAAGTGGTCGGGGCGGCCTGCCCCCAAAGGCTACCCATGATGATCCGCGCCTTTGCGCCATTATCCTCGATCAGGGGCAAATCATCCTCCCCGACATTCTCGAACGCCGGGTCTATCTCTTCCCTGCCATCCGGCAAGGCCAGCCAAGTCTGCATGCCGAACATCGGCTTCGTCTCGCTTTGGATCTCGACCGGAGACCGCTCGGAATGGACAATGCCCTTGCCCGCCGTCATCAGGTTGACCTCACCTGGCCGGATCGTCTGGTGCGAGCCAAGACTGTCGCGATGATCGATCGCGCCTTCGAACAGATAGGTTACTGTCGCCAGATTGATATGCGGATGCGGCCGCACCCCCATGCCCGGCCCTTCCGGCAATACCGCCGGACCGAATTCATCGACAAAGATAAACGGACCCACCATCCGGCGATGCCGCGACGGCAACACGCGGCGCACCTCGAAGTCGCCGAGGTCGTGGGTGGTCGGGGTGATTGTTTGCATGATGTTGGTCATATTACATCCAGATCTCTAACGGTTTTCTCTGTTATCACATTGCCGGTGTTGAGCGTCGTCTTTGGTTCTAGCATCAACACATGACACTCCGCTGACAATGACTCCGGGCAATGTTCGACGCCACAAGGGACGATAATCATTTCGCCTTCCTCAAGGTCGATATCACCGCTGCGCAGTCCTATCCTCATCCTGCCCTTGACCACCAGAAACAGCTCGTCTTCCTGTTCATGATGATGCCAGTCAAACTTGCCCTCAAATTTGGCAAGCTTCACTTGCATATCATTGATATCGCCAGCAACTTTCGGAGACCAGTGATCGGAGAAGCTGGCGAAGGCGTCGGCGAGATTGACTTTGTCGATCATGTTCGACCTTTCGCTTGTTGCTGCAACGCTCTTGCCTTCTCTCTCACGGGCGAAGGCTCAATTCATTCCCCAGGCGCCCTCGCCTTGATCACCATCGCGTGAACCTTGTCCCGCATCATGTCGCCCAGCGCCTTGTTGACCATCCGCTGACGATTGAGCCGGGACTGGCCAGCAAAAGCCGCGCATTCTATATCGACGGAAAAATGCGATTCCCCGCTGCCATCGTCGCCGGCATGGCCATGATGGCTGGCGCTGTCGTTGGTCACGATGAGCGATATTGGCGAGAGTTCGGCGGTGAGCCGCTTTTCAATCTCGCTGTGGACTGGACCTTTGGGCATCGAATCTCCATATTGCTTTTTCGAGATAGACTATAACCGTTCGCCCTGAACCTGTCGAAGGGCGTTTCAACACATAAGGACAGACTGGCTTCGACAAGCTCAGTCCGAACCGAATTTGACCGAAACTTCCCCCAAAAGAAAACCCAACCGCTTCCACGGCCGCGTCGAAACCGAAGGCCAGTCGTGCACCATCGAGGGCTGCCCCGAAGCGGGCGAATTTCGCGCACCGCCTATCTATGGCAGTGGCCGCAGTCATGACGGCCCCGGCGAATATCGCTGGCTCTGCCTCGACCATGTCCGCAAGTTTAATCAGGGTTATGATTATTTCGCCGGAATGGATGCGGAGGAGATTTTCCAGGCACAACATCCGGTGCGCGGATGGGACTCGACCCGGCGAGTCTATGATGCCGGACCCAGCGTGCCACCGGCCTGGGCCAATTTTACCGATCCGCTCGATGCAATCGGCGCGCGATTTGCAGCTGGCATCAACCGCCGTCAGGCATCGGGTCCCGCTATCTCTCGCGCTGACCAGAATGCGCTCAAGACGCTAGGGCTTGGCGAGGATGACAGCCAATCCATCGGCCGCAGCGATATCCGCCGCGCCTATTCCGCGCTCGTCCGCAAATATCATCCCGACCGCAACGGCGGCGACCGCAGCCACGAGAAACAGTTGGCAAATGTGATCGAGGCCTATACGCAGCTTAAGGAATCACCGGATTTTCGATGAGAATCCATTTCCCGTTGGTCCTGAACTTGTCGAGGGACGCTTCACGTCCTCGGCGCCTGTCGATTTTGATGAACGTGTTTCGACAGGCCCGATGACAGGGGTTTGGGCTAACGGATGAGCAATTTCGAAGGACGAATATGACTGAGATACCAAATACCAATTCCGATACCAGCGGCGAAACCATCATGGATGCACCCGACAAGATGGTCGATGCGCGCGAGATTTTTGGTATCGATCTCGATATGCAGGTACCCGCGTTCAGCGAAAAGGACGAACGGGTTCCCGACCTCGATCCCTCCTATGTTTTCGATCCCGAAACCACGACGGCGATCCTCGCCGGCTTCGCCTTCAATCGCCGGGTGATGGTCCAGGGCTATCATGGTACCGGAAAATCGACTCATATCGAACAAGTCGCAGCGCGCCTCAACTGGCCCTGTATCCGGATCAATCTCGACGCCCATATCAGCCGGATCGACCTCGTCGGACGTGATGCAATTGTCTTGAAAGACGGCCAGCAGGTCACCGAATTCCGCGAAGGTCTGCTGCCATGGGCATTGCAGACGCCAACCGCGCTGGTGTTCGACGAATATGACGCGGGTCGCCCCGACGTGATGTTCGTTATCCAGCGCATTCTGGAAGCGGAAGGCAAGCTGACTCTGCTCGACCAGAACCGCGTGATCCGCCCCAACCCCTATTTCCGCTTGTTCGCAACCGCCAACACGGTCGGCCTCGGCGACACCAGCGGACTTTATCACGGTACCCAGCAGATCAACCAGGGCCAGATGGACCGCTGGAATATCGTCGTGACGCTGAACTATCTGCCAGCGGCCACCGAAGCAAAAGTGATCCTGTCGAAAGTGCCGGACGCCGGTGACAAGACGGTGGAGAATATGATCAAGGTCGCCGAACTGACCCGGCAAGGCTTCGTCAATGGAGTCATTTCCACGGTGATGAGCCCGCGGA